>JAEEGL012898890.1_pt1 | contig 18208 bp, 7 predicted proteins | sample 9134231 | NCBI WGS metagenome assembly JAEEGL01 (sample SAMN16246548, study PRJNA631951) | gut metagenome | biome: gut microbiome; feature: rumen; material: fiber-attached | host: Bos | place: Iran: Karaj | collected 2018-10 | reverse complement strand
TGCCATTGACCAAGTTATTCAAGCGAGATTAGCTGAAGTTAAAGCAGATGAATCATTAAAACAATCAATGCTTGAAGCAGCTCAACAAGCTTATTTAAATACTCATGAAGACGCTGAATTAAAAAACGGTACTATTACTGATTCTGAAGGTAATATAGTTGATAATGACACTTTATTACAGTCTCAGATTCTTGCCGAAATGGCAACTAATATTCAAACTGGCGACCAAGCAATCGTAAATGCGATTTTATCCAATAGTGGTATAAATGGAAATGATTTACTCAAAGCCAACAGTATGACCGAAGACCAGCGCATTGAAGCCGATAGATTAGCTGGGGCTACACAAGATACTGAGACTCTTGGATTGGATGCTGAAGTAGTAAATCAAACTACACAAGCAATTGATGCTTTAGTTGACGCTGAAGAAAATCTTGAAGATTCTCAAAAACGTTTCAGTGAAAAAACTAAAGATAATGAAGGGTCTTTAAAGAAATTAGCAAATGCCGCAGAAAAAACTCAAGAGGGGTTTGATGAATTAGAAGAAGGGTATAGCGATTGGTATGACGCTATTAGGCATGGTGATGAATTAGCAAAAGCTAAGGCCATGGCAAAACTTAAAGATTCAATCGGAGATATCATTGGTGTTACTGATGAATTAGCAGAGTCTGGTCTTCATTTAGGAGAACATTTTGGTAAATATTTAGAAGAAAATCAAGATGTTGTAGAAGGAGCTTTGGCTGGAGACAGTGAAGCTATTGAAAAATTACAACGAGTAGCTGCTGAAGACATTGCTATTCAAATTGGTGTAGATGAAGCGGCGGACCAAGAACTATTAAGTCACGTTGGAAGTACCATGGACATGGTTCAGGCTATGTTAGATTCTGGCGATTTAAAACTTGGCGCTGTAGATAATTCAGCATTATTAGCTAGTTTAACAGAAACTATTAATGCGGTTGCAATGGATGTCAATCAGGCAGAAGCATTATTAGCATCTATGGGTTTTGATGCAGAAGTAGAACAAGCTACAGAAACAAGTCATAGTAATGCTGCGTTTTGGGTTCCTCCTATATATGAAGATGCGAAAGGCGATGATTTTACTTATCAAAAAGTAGTAAAAGAAGGATATTGGGAAGAACGTCCGAGTGAAAGTACTACTGGTGTAACTGCTCTTCGTATTAAAACTGCTGATTATGTAGGTGGAGGTAATATCCTCGGCGCCAAAGGTGGTACCGCCGCTGGTGCTAATCGTGTTAATAACGCGAAAGGCAAAGGTAAAGGCGGTGGAGGAGGAGGCGGAGGTGGCTCCGGCAAATCCAATAAAGCCAAAAAAGCTGAGCGTTATCATGAAATTACTGATAAGTTAGACCAGCAATCTAAAAAACTTAAAGAAATTTCAACTTATGAAGAACGTGCTTATGGTAAAGAACGTCAAAAATATGTGCAAGACCATATTAATGCTTTAAAAACCGAGGCAGATTTATATGCGCAACTTGCAAAAGAGGCTAAAGATTATTTAGACTCTGATAAAAAAGCTTTAGAGAAGTATGGCACTCAATTTAATGCTGATGGAACAATTAAGAATTATGATGAGTGGTATAATAAATGAGCTGAAATATATAAAGATGATGAAGAAAAATTAGCCGAATTTGAAGAGGCAATTAAAAATTATGAAGAATCTTTAGATAAATATATCGATGCTAAACAGAGTCAATTAGAAAAACTTAATGAAGCTTATGACCTTCAACTTAAAAATATTAATGATACTTTAAAAGAACAAAACGATTTAATTCAAGATAATCTTGATTTATTAGAATATATGTTTAATCGTTTAAATGATGACGGTAGTGATGCTGCTGATGCTATTGCTAATTTAAATGACCAAATGACTCAATTAGGTTTTAAAGCAAATCACTATGAACAAGCAATTATTAGTTTATTAAAGAACGCTGGAGCGTCATCTAAAGATATTCAAAATTTCTTAAGCGGTAAAATTTCTCTTGACTCTTTAGCTAAAAAACTAGAATTAACTCCAGAAGCAATTGATAATTTGCGTGAATATGCGGGTGCTTTATTAGAAATTAATGAAAATATGTACGAAATGCGTGAAGACGCAATTGACCAATTAACAAAAGCATTAGATAAATTTGCTGAAGAGGCCGATAAAGCCGCCAGAAAAACAGATTTTTATGCTGGCCATTTAGAACATCTTAAAAATGTCATTGACGTTGTAGGTAAAGATGCTCTTGGAGTTAGTAACGATATTTTAGAAGGTTTATCTGATGCAGCATTCCAGACTGCATTACGAGAAATTGAAATTGCAAGAACTACTTTAGATGAAATAGAGTACGATAGACAAAGATTTGCTGAACAGTTCGCCAACGGGTTAATGACAGAAGATGAATATAATGCCATGATGGATGACCTAAACGACCGTTGGATGAATGCAATGGAAACTTTAGCAGAAAAAGAAGAAGATGCGCTTGAGGCCGCTGAAAATGTATTTCAAACTCATTTAACTAATATTGTTGAAGATTTTGAAAAAGCAATGAGCGGGCCTTATAAAACATTAGACCATCTGCAAGATGCTTTTGATAAACAAAAGAAATTAAATGATTTATATGTCGATGATTATCAAAAAATCCATGATTTAAGCAAACTTGGTAGAGATATTCAAAAGTCAATGGATAATACCGATAATGTTAAAGCCATGGAATATCTCAAAGAACTTCAAGATGAGGTTAATGATGGATTACGCGATGGTAATAAATTAAATGAATATGATATTCAAGTTTTAGAGAAAAAATATCAATTACGTTTAGCACAAATTGCATTAGAAGAGGCTCAAAACGCAAAGAATCAAGTGCGCATGACACGTACCTCTGAGGGCGATTGGAGTTATACATATTATGCAGATGAAGAGGCAACTGCAAATGCTCAACAAAATTATGAAGATAAACTGTATGAGTTTGAACAATTAACACAAGAACGTGTTGCTAATATATCAGATTATATAATGGAGGCTATGCGAGAATATGCAGATTCAATTGCTGATTTGAATATAAGTGATGGCGAACGAGTTCAATTATTACAACAATATGAAGAACAGCTTATGCAAACCTATGGGCAGTTTTTAGATGATGCTTTAGGCGATGCTAAATGAATTGAAGAAGAATTTGGGGTTATTGACCATCATTTAATCAATGACTGGGATGAAACTACACTTGCTGTAGTCACTAATTTTGAAACATTAGAAGATATGCAGGATGCATTTATAACTGCTTCTGGGGCTATGGTAGATTCATTAGAAATTACTTATGAACGCTGAGTAAATGATTGGCAGACGGTTCTTACAACGGCTGGTGATGATGCTGCCAATTATGGAAATCAAGTAAAAACAGAGTCTGAAAATGTCATTCAATATGGTCAAGATGTTGTAGATGCATATGAACAACAGGTTAAAGACCAAGAAACGAAGGTTTGAGAACCTGCTTTAGCTAATTTAACAACATTCTTAACTCAATGGAAAAAGAAAATTGATGAACAAATTAGAAAAAATGTTGAATTAGTAGCGTCTATTGATAGTTTAATTGCTAAATATGGTGAACTGGCAACCAAGGCAGAGCAAGCAGCCGCTAAAGCAACACAGGCTGCAGCAAAAGCTCAAGCAGCAGCCCAATCAGCGGCGAATGCGGCAAGCAGCGCAGCTAATAGCGCTTCAAGTGCGGCGGGGTCTAGAGATAGAGCACAAAATTCACCAACAACTAATACAACTACCACTTCTGGCGGTGGCGGGTCTTCCGGACTGGGTCGTTCTTATATGATGACCATGGATTCTGGTGGTTATACTGGTGAATGGGGCAATGAAGGAAAAATCGCAATGCTCCATGAAAAAGAATTAGTGCTTAACAAAACAGATACAACCAATATATTAAAAACCGTTGATGCTGTGCGTGATATTGCAACACAATTGTCTGCCAACGCAAGCATATCTGCTGCTGGACTTGGTGAATTAACAAGTGCGGCAATTGGCGCTGGCACACAATTTGAACAAATTGTTAATATTACAGCAGAGTTCCCAGGTGCTGTTTATCATGATGAAATTGAGCAAGCATTTGATAACTTACTAGGTAGAACTGCGCAATTCTTATTGCGTAAATAAAATAAGGGGGAGGATAACTCCCCCTCTTTTTTTATGGCCTGAATCCTATAATTTATACTATTTGCTTTTGATATAAAATTAGAGGACAATATTAAGAGGAAAAGGAGGAACAACTATGAGTGATAGAAGGCCCGACGCTGGAATAACAGACCCCGGTTATCGTGGTGGTGGAGTTACAGATGGTCCACGAAAATTTAAACCACCGATAGCAAATAAATTAAAGCCCGATGTCGATTATGCTGAGACTCTTTTAGAAGCAATTGATACAACTGTAACAACCAGAATTCAACAAGCGCATTTAGATAAAACTGTATTATGTACGGTTTTAGAGTCTGATTGAACAAATGTTGAAAAAGGTGAGTATTATGTTTCTGAAGGAGATGCTAAATACCTGGCTATTGGCGAGCCAAATGCATATCGTACTCGGGATAGGGTTTGGGTTTTAATTCCGCTTGGGGATTATAATAATCAGAAAACAATTATTGGCCGACAAGTTGGGGATGTTGGAGATTCTTTTGTATATATTTCTCCTTTAGAAAATTTTGTAAGACTCACGGAAGATTTAGTTCCAAATGTTAATAAAGGTGAATATGGTTTAAAAACCAATGATACAAAATATAGCATACCAATAGCTTCTATTAATATGGAGGCCGATAATGCCGTAGATATTGCTGGATTTTCTGCATTTGGAATATCGGCAAAATTTAGAACGGATATGGCTGTATCGCAGGTGGTACGTGGTAATTATGGCCTGCATTTAGTTGTAACTAGTGTTAAAGAAGAAATAATTGGTACAGAAAGTGGCTCACAATATGTGACACATTCACCTGTTGTAGATAATTTATATTTACAATGTATTGATATGTGAGGCAATCCTTATGGGTATGATATGTTCTTTGAACAGAGTAAAATGTTTGAGATTAATGACCCAGGTAGGACTAGAATTAAAGATATTAAGGTTTATTTCTTCCAAACTTATGATTCAGAAGATAAAACTATTACAGATGAAATTGACGCAATAAATAGAGGTAAATTTGTTGATATTAATCATTTAAATGTTCCAGTACCAGAAGAGAATAATATATTTGTAAAAGAATTATCTATTTATTTTGGGCACACGGCAGACAATTTAAATACAAACGCATATTTATATAGTCAGAATAGTCCTAATTTTATAGTTAAAGATAATAACCCAGAAGATATAAATGATAAAACTTTAGTAGCAAAATTTATTCATAAAGCTGATGATGGTAAAAATTATGTATTAAATAATTTAGGAGATAATCCAATATATCAACAATTACTTAAATCTGGCAGTTTGCCTGATAAATTTAAGGTGCGTTGGTATGTGTATAATCCAAAAAGCACAATTAATGATATGAGAGCTGGTTCTGGATGAGATGATATAACAGATTTTATTCCTGGTTCTAGCGCTAATAGATGTTTAAGAATTACTGATTATGGGTCATATGAAGATATCGAAAAAGATAATACTCTTTATACTGATACTAATCGTACTTTTAGATTAGATGATGCTAATGCTGGATATGAAAAATTTAAAGTTGCTTTTATCTTATTTGATAGTGGTTTAGATGGCAAAACTGCTCCTGGCGAACAAGAGGTTGCAGAAGCTAATGCGGCCATACAGAATATTGGCGGTACCTATAGTCCAGAAGAACAAGAAGCAGCTCAACAAGTTTTAGATGATTATGAAATTTTCCAAAAAGAGGTTCGTTATTGGAGCCAAGAGGTCGTTTTTCAAAATGGCGATGACCAAACTTGGGGTTCATTAGATGTATTAAACTCATTAAAATTAGAGTTTGATGATGGCGGATATAACGGAAATTATTTAATTTATGATACTGCGACTGCAGGGCAAGCAAAAATGCTTAATTCTGGAGACGCATATGTCAAACGTACATTAAAAGGTAATTTTAAAAGTTATATAACTAATGAAACCGATTTAACTCGCAGTAGCGTAATACGTTGGTATATTCCAAAAGATACTCAAACTAATCATACTATGGTATCTGAACCAGATTGGATGGATACTATGTTTAGCGGGTATAGATATAACGCCGCTCTCACAACTGAAGACAAATATGAACAAGTTACGTTGCCTATTAGATGGAAATCTTTAAATGGTAAAATAGCGACCAGAGCTAATAATGCGTGGAAAACTGAACCAGCAACAGGGGCTTGGTCAAATACCGATATAGATACTGCGGATACTTGAGATAAGTATTATATATTTGAATCAGTAATTGCAAAAGATACAGAAGACGCAGAATTAAAAGCTGGTCATATTTCAATAACTTATCGTATTAAAGAATATTGGAATCAACATTTTACAGATAATAAAATTATGTGTAAAATTGTACGAGATGGTAAATTGTATGAAAAATCGGTTGATTTAGTATTTGGCGCCCATGGCACAAACGGAACAGAATATTCTTTAATTGTTAGATTGGGCGATGAATATGAGATAGTGCATGTGCCAGCAAATGGCGACGTAGCAGCTCATGATGAGTTTCGTTTAGTTGCAGAAAATGTTCCAGCATGAACACGAACTCATGCTAGAACAAATTATATTACATTACATGCCCAATTATATGATGAACGTAATAAAGAATTAGATGATGTAGGGTATAGTTGAGATATTGAAGAATTTGAAGCTGGTTTGAAAAAAACAGATAATACAGATGCAAATATATTTTATATCGATACAACAATAATTGACCAACCAGTATTACGAATTAAAGCAGAGCGCCGTGACGCTGTAAGCCCTCATATTGGAATAAATGGCACGGCTTGATTAGGAGCTTATGTAAAATGTACTGCGACGCATAATGGGCATGAATATTCACAATATCTATTAGTGCCAGTACGTAAAAATGAAAATTATATTGGGTGTGTTGGTACAACAAAAGCGGTTTATACTTATGCGCAGACTGCGCCAGCGGTATCAAGTAAAGATGCTTATCAAATGATAACGACTAATTATAGTTTAGAATCACCGTCAAAAACAATTTGTGCATATGACTCTACTATTGGAAAACCAAATACCGCAGATAAACCTAAAATTTATAGTGATTTACCATATCTTTCTAATTTAAAAACTGAGAGTTCAAATTTAGCAACATTAATTTTACCACCTACATATTATAATGATATGAATTATAAAATGTCGGTAAAAATGGTTGATAGTAATAATAATATTTTATGGGCTCAACCAGTTCTTATAACGCTTGATGTATATACTAATTCATTTTTAAATCAATGAGATGGTTCTTTACAAATAGATACTAAAAAGAATCGTATTGCTACTGCATCTGTATTTGCTGGTAAAAAAAATAGCAATAATAGTTTTACTGGCGTTATTATGGGTGAATTACAAGGAGAAAATCCTGCTGACTTAGAAACTGGATATGGCATATATGGTAGAAATAATGGTAACCATACTTTTGGTATTAATACAAATGGAACGGCATATTTAGGAGACACCTCTAAAGCGCAATTATTATTTAAAGTTGGTCCAGATAAGGACGATGATACTCAATGAGAAAGCACGATTCAAAATAGAGGGTATATTGATAACAGTCAAAAAGGTATGCGCCTAGATTTTATTGGGAATACTACTCGACGTGGCAAAGAAATAAATATGGGTGCCCCGTATATTGATATTATTAATATCAATGATGCTGGACCTGATAATGAAGATGCAAATAGGGTTCAAGATAATACATTAAATCGTGTAACTATTAGTGGAAATCAAGACCATTTATTAGAAGTTTATGCTCATGGAAAACAAGTAATGCATATCGGTAATGGACGCTATGATTTACGGACAGCTGATTATCATAGGGATAACGTGAATAGTACCGGCACAATTTTAAATTTAAAAACAGGCGAATTTCTTTCATTTGGACAAAAAGATAATACTACTGATGCTACATCGAATCATGCTTTATTAATTTCTAATAAGGGCGTTTATCCAGGATGACAAGTAAACGGGCATTCTGCTACAGATACAAACCCAAATACATCAGGTAATCAGGGTGGTTGAGTATTATATTCGCACGGTAATTTTGGAGTAGATACTACTGGTAAATTATTTGCGAAAGATGGTAATTTTGATGGAACAGTAACTGCAACTGCTGGAAAAATTGGCGGATGAAACATTGGCACGGATACTAATAAATCCTTATATTATGGTAATCAAACTCCGGGAGCCACCACATCAAATTTAGTACTGTCTCCATCCTCTAATACTAATTCTAATGCAATTGCAGGAAGTGATACTGGTTTACATTGGTTTATTAGTGCAGGTCGAAATTTTGGAGTTACTACTGGTGGTGTGTTATATGCAAATGGCGGTCATTTTAATGGAGGGTCTATTTCCGGTGGTTCTATTAATATAGGAAGTGGTAAATTTAAAGTTACGTCAGACGGTGCGCTTACTGCTACTGATGCATATATTGAAGGCGAAATACATGCGTCTTCTGGCGTTTTTTCTGGAACTGTATACGCAAGCGATGGAACATTTTCAGGAACCATTAATGCTAGTGGAGGTCATTTAGATAATGTTAGTATTTATGGAACTTGTTCAACCAGTGGATTAATAGTTGGTGGAGATAATTTTAGTAATAAAACCGCTGAATTGATTTATGTAAACTCAATTACCCCTACATGAGATGAATGACGTACTACATATAATTTAGCTTTAAGCAGTACTGGTGGTGATTATTCTGTTAGCGTTGGGCCATATACTTTATATTATAGTTATAATACGTCTAAAATAAGGGCTATAACCGACGTTAACCCTTCCAGATATCGATATAGTTTTCAGTATTTAGGTACTGGAGCTACTGGTAATACTTATCATGATTAAAATAAAAAGAAATGAGGTAATTTATAATTATGTTAATATTACAATTAACAAATGAACAAATATATCAAATTTTTAATAATATTCAACAATATTTAGTAACCACTCAACAAAATGTAATTTTACCTCTTAAACCAAATTTTTATCTTTTAAAAAATTATAAAATCTTTACAACGCTAGCAGAAGAAATTGAAATCATGCGCGAAGCTGTTGGTAAAAAATACGGCACATTACAAGAGGATGGAACTTATTTTGTTGAAGGAGATAATTTACCTATAGCACAACAAGAATTGCAAGAACTTGGAAATATCGAGCAATCTGTTGAAATATATACAATATTTTTAGAAGACCTTAAAGATATTGAATTAACTACAAAACAAATGGAGGCTCTTCTATTTATGATAGAAGATGAGGAAGAGAAAAAGGAGAATTAAAATGACAAAAGCACAGTATGATGTATTAACACAAATTTTTAATGCATTACAAGCTATTGACACGAAAGGCCAAAATACAATTATTATGGCCGATGTTTTAAGAGCTCTGCAGCAGTTAATGGATTCAATTAAAGTTGAATCACCTGCTATGGAGTTAGCACCTCAGACAGAGGAAAAATAAAACAAAGGAGGAAAAGGTATGGCTAAATTGTATCCCCCAAATATAGAGGGGTCAATTCCAGCCTTTTATGGAACTGCTTTAACGGTTCCTTTCTCTATGAACAGGTCTGTTGGACGACAAGAAGTTAAGGGAATTACTCTGAAAGTAAAAACTGTTCAGAGTAATTCCTTTTTATTTGAAGTTCCAGAAGGCGTAATTAAATGGGGCGGGACGAATCCTTCCGTTGTATTTGATTTATCTGGTTATATAGGGAAATTAAATGCTGGACAATTTTATAAAATACAAATTGCTTATGTTGATACTTATGGTGTTGTAGGTTATTATTCTACTGTTGGAGTAGTTAAATATACTGACAGACCAAGTATTACTATTGAGGGTTTAGATACTTTAAAAATTAATAATTTTAATCATAGTTTTGTTGGTGTTTATACCCCAGGCGATGATGACCCCACAGAAAAAGAATATTCTTATCGTTTTATTATTACTGATAGTGCAGATAATATTGTAGAAGATTCGGGCACTCGCGTGCATCGTTCAGATAATGATACAACAGCTAATCAATCTTCTGACGAATGGGAATGTTTAAATGATTTGAGTGACAGCGGTATTCATTATATCCAATATATCGTGAATACTGTTAATAATATACAACTAAAAACTTATAAATATAAGATTTTAGCAAGAAATAATGCATCAATGGATATTCCAATTACATTAACAGCTACTTTAGATTTTGATAATGGTTATGTTAATTTGACGGCAGAAAATAATCCGCCAACCGCAGTTTTGCCAATAACTGGTGGATTTGTGCTTACGCGTTTGGACACTTCTAATCCTACTGTGTGAGTTGAAATTCAACGTCAAAATTTACAGTCTGTTTTGCCTAGTGAAATGAATTTTAGAGATTTTACAATTGAGCAGGGTAAAACCTATATTTATGGTTTACAACAATATAATGATAATGGATTATATTCAGAACGTATTACAAGTAATGCAATTTATGCAGATTTTGAACACGCATTCTTATTTGACGGTGTACGCCAATTAAAAATAGAATATAATCCAAAAGTAACCAGTTTTAAGGTAGACGTTTTAGAAAGTAAAATTGATACAATTGGTAGCCAGTTTCCATTTATTTTTAGAAATGGGGCTGTATATTATAAGGAATTTCCAATTAGTGGACTTATTTCCTATTGGTCAGATGATGAAGAATTATTTATGACTAAAGGAGAGATGCGTTTAATTGCTAATAAAGACCATAGAACACAAACCGCAGCAGATATTTTAGATTATACAAGCTCTGCGCAATCACACCAAGAGGTAGATGCATGAGATGAGATTGGTCCAGTGCGTCATACACCAAGTAAGAGTTTGGTTAATTATAATATTGCGGCAGAACGTTGGTTTAAATTAACGGTTCTTGACTGGTTAAATAATGGTAAACCTAAATTATTCCGTTCGCCTGCTGAGGGAAATTATATTGTGCGTTTATTAAATACTTCATTAAGTCCTAATGACACTGTTGGACGTATGTTACATACATTCCAATCTCAGGCTTACGAAGTTGAAAAATATAGTTATGAAAAATTAAAAGAATATGGCTTAACTCAGAGAAACGATTTCGTTGATACCGTACCTAAATGGAGTACCGTAAGTGTATCTGATTTCAAAAAACGTGATGATGATGAAAACTTTATTTTGGATGAAAATGGTCAAGTAATTATTGAAGGCACTGGTAGTAACTGGTTAAGTAAATTAAATAACAGTGCAAGTGGTTGTAATGAAGTTAATTTATATGACTTTGTGCCTGGTACTATTATTGAGATTAAACTATCTACAAGTTCATTACCAACGCAAATTAAGATTGGCTCTACTGGTAATTATCATTTTAAATCAGATGATATTATTACATCAATTACATATCCAGAACAAATTGCTATTACAGATGGAAGTGGCAATGCGGTTTCATTTATAGATAATATTGAGACGTGGCGCAATCAAAATGCAAGTATTGTATTTTCTTATGAAGAGCCTGTTGAAAATATATTCGCATTAATTGAAGATTCTATTGTAGACGAAGCACAAGTGCGTCAAGTTTATGGTCAGTATATTGATGTAGAATATGATAATAATATGCCTAATTACAAATATTTTAATTTGTTTTGGGCATTGCAAGATTATTTACCAAGCGCAAGTCGTGCAGATACTGATTTATTTAGAACAAGTATTTGGCGTTTATTAGAACTACGATTTGATAAACGTGAAATGGAACCATTATATTTTAATGTAAAAAAATATCTTTGGGAAGAAGTGCATAGAAATGAAAATTATTATAATCTTTCTGAAGAAGAATTTTTCAATCTTGTCGCAGAAGAATGAGAAGACCCTGATAAGGGGTTAAGCATAATTAATACTTTTATTAATAATTATAATGTAGCAATCACTAAAGAGCAAAGAGTTAGTAATAATTTACCTTATTATTATTTATATAATAATCGTGTATATTTAGAAAAAGATGTAAAACAATATGCAATAAGTCGTGATAAAGATTTAGCTAATATTAATGAGTGAAAATCTGAATTAAAAAATATTACGGCTGCTAATATAGAGGGCATTATTCATGTTCCAGCAGACCATAATTTAGATGATGCGCATACGGTAGGCTTCTTTAGGGTTTCTAGAATAGGAAATAGTTTTAATTATGCATTTGAATTATTAATGAATGAAAAATATAAATATCCTTTATTAAATGCCAGAATCCGCCCATATTTATATCTTGACAGAGAATTAACAAAACCCATGGCTTCTGATGGCAGTAATTTAAATCCAGCAGTATTATATAAAATTATATTAATGGCTCATCCGAATAATATAAATCAACAATTATATTTTGAAGAAGATGAGAGGTTACATAAAATTACAGACGTTTATATTGATGGCCAAAGTTTTGAGGTATGTCTTGAACAAGATTATTCGACTAAAGTATATATTGATATAGGTGCTGCTGATTATGGTAGGAATGCTTATAATTATGACGAGTGGGATACCATGGTGGCTTATTATAAAAATAAAGACACAGCCGACCTTCCAAATCCTGCTAATGATAATGTGCAAATTTTAGATTTAGAAGATACGGATGAAATTATTATTAAACACGCATTCCCAGAGCATGATTTCTTTACTGGTATAGGGGTAACCACTACTGCCGTATTTATGTTAAAAACTGTGGTTTATAATATTGAGAATATGGAAACTAAACAAACCTATAAAAAGAAAAGGAAATGGGGGGGTTTAGTGGATAGGTATTCTGCAAATATAGCTGCTACTGGTGAGTCTTTAAACCCTAGCGAAGCGCAGGTTAATGCAGCTTATGAAGATTATATTGAAACCCTTGATAAAGAACTTACAGATTGGTTGGTAGAAAATGGCCGCCTCTAATCCTTTATTAGATATTGAGTTTCTTAAGAAACTCTATTCCCATCATCATAGGGAAATATTTGCTAGGGTGACTGCATTAACATTTGATGAACGCCCAATAGAGTGTATAGAGGGTCGTATTACTGGAGGTTCCGTTAATGTAGACGGAACTTCTAGTATGCGTCGTTCTTGTTCATTAACTATGGTAGCGCAAAATGTTAATATTAGTGATTATTATTGAGGATTAAATAATAAGTTTAAATTAGAAGTTGGTCTTACTTTACCTGAGATGATAAAAAATGCTAGATATTGGGATGATGATGTAAATACATATATTTATCCTTATAAGAATTATCCAGATATTATTTGATTTCCTATGGGATTATATTTATTTACTAATTTTAGCGTTTCTTATACAACTAATAATTATAATATTTCATTACAGGGTAAAGATAAGATGTGTTTATTAAATGGTCAAGTTAATGGGTCTTTTTTTGCATCTATTACTTTTGATAATGAAGAATATTATGATGTAGCTAATGGCACAACAACTATTACTAAATTACCAATTAAATATATTATTCAAGAAGCCGTGCATGAATATGCTGGCGAACCTTTTGGTAATATTATAGTCAATGATTTAGATGATTTAGGGCTAGAATTATTAAAATATGTCGGTGAAGAATCAATGTATTTATTAATTGATAATATTACTGGTGAAGTATATCAGACTGGTATGGCTTCAATTATTGGTGGTACTCAGGTTCATAAAAAAGATGATTTAAGTGGCGCAACATTCACTTTTAATGATATGAGCGAAGATGCTAACGCAACTTATCGATTAGATACAAGAACTCAACGTCAGGGGTACGGAAATGATAATAATGACCCAACAATAGTATATTCTAGTGAAAATCCAAATAGGTTTTTTACGGTAGCCAAAATTTCTTACGGGCAAACTTGTGGTTATCGTACAACCGATATTATTTATGCTGGTGATTTAGTTGGTAATATAGGTGAAAGTTTAACAAGTATTTTAGATAAAATTGTTACAATGCTTGGAGAATTTGAATATTTTTATGATTTAGATGGCCATTTTGTTTTTCAAAAGAAAATGAATTTTATTGACCATAAGTTTAATCCTATCGTATCAAGCGAAGCGGGTAGTGATGATTTATATATGGAAGAGAATACATATGTTGAAAATCAAGCATATACATCAGCACGTACCTGAGTATTTGATAATAATGAATTAATTACTGCATTTAATAATACGCCAGATATATTAAATATTAAGAATGACTTTTCATTATGAGGCGAACGCAAATCTGTTAGTGGCGCTTCATTACCAATACATATGCGTTATGCTATTGGTAAAAAACCTGGTTATTATAAAACGTATGAAGGTAAAATTTTTGTAACACAAGAAGAATATGACATTATTCCTCATGATACTGACAAAATAAAGTTTACTAAAACAACACCGCCAACCGGATTATCAGCACGTGATTGGTGAGATATTTCAGAATGAGCAAAATATTATGCATATTGTTCTGTATTAAATGAAGGTAAAGACCCTTTGAGCATGTCAGAAGAAGAATTATCAAGCTATTATCCTCAAAAAGCATTATTTAATTATGGTTCATCATCTATTGAATATTTAACTATGAGTGAAATATTAAGTAAATTAGGGAATGGATATGCTCGTGGAAACTTTAGCCTTGATACCTTATGCCAAATTATTATATTACGTGAAAGAAACGGAATAAAATATGTGGATACACATATGACTAGTAATATGAATTACGGATGTGCACATCCTTATACTGCATTTCTGCCCGGCGAAGAATATGGGATTGGTGGAAGTGGTGGTTATTATGCAGCCTATATATATCAACCCACAATTCCTGAGGCTGATGGTATTTCTGCCGCAGTAGAAGAAAGTATAGCTATTAATGAAAATGATTGCATTATTTGTGATTGGCGTGAAATTATTTATCAAATGGCTAAAGATTATCGTAAGCATAATCACGAAGATGATTTTTATGTGCAGGTGCGTAAAAATAATGGTAAAGATATAAGTGGTGAATGGCGATATCCAAATGGTATTACTACTTATGAACCTTTTTATATTGATTTAGAAGGGTTCTGGCGCCAATTATATTGTCCGCCATTATTATGGCAAAACCCACAGACATCAAAAATGTGGGATGTTATTATACAAGAGCAAGATTTATATTGGGCAATACCTTCATCAAACGGAGACTATACAAAAGGTAATAAAATAACTTTAGATGATTTACCGAGAACAGCAATAGTCCATGCGGTACTTAATATGACACTTGACCCAGTTTTATATGCGGGCCAGGCTGATAAAATAAAAAGTATGCAAGATTTAATTTTTGAAGATATGGCAAAGTATCGCGATGAAGTTGCTCGTTTAAATATTTCAGATGAAGAACGTATAAGATTACTGCAAAAACACTCTGCACAATTACAGCAAAAATATGATAGCAATAATGATGAATCTTACGATGGTGAATATTATAAAACTACTACAATTGACAAATATTTAATTATTAATGATAAATATGATGACGATAAAAAGAGTTTAATTTTAACGTTCTCAGAAACTACTTCGTATGGTGATTATGGCCCATCTGGTTGAAATCAAGCTGTAACATCTTCACCAGAAACCCTTAATTTCTGGTTTGATATGATGGATAATGATAGCTTTTTAGCCAATAGATATGGGATTCAAACCATAGGAGATAGGGCAAAATCTATTAATGAGAATGCAATAAAAGCTATTTATTTTAGAGAAGTTCCTACAGTAATTTTTACTGATGATATACAAACTCAAGAAAGAAAATCTGGGTATGTGTATATGCAGTTAGGTACTGGTGTAGCGACCAAGGAATTATTTGTTATTAGTACGCAAGGAAAATGCGCTCAGGATGTATTAGATGAACAATTATTTAAGCATTCGTATTGTACTGAAGCAATTTCTATAACAGCGGTTCCCGTTTATCATTTAGAACCTAATACTAGAATTTATATTAGAGATGATAATAGTGGAATTGATGGTGAGTATATTGTGTCGCGTATCACTTTACCACTAACATATAATGGAACAATGACGATTTCGGCTATTAAAGCCGTTGAAAGAATATATTAAAGGAGGTTTAATAATGGATAAAATTTATCAGTGCCGTTATTATGGAACGCATACTGAGACTGGAGACTTAAATCCTAAAAGTTATCCATCAAATTTTACGGCAAATTGATTAAAAACAAATGTAATGCCTCTCTTTAATAGTCAAGGAGTAACTCGTTTAGAGATTCAAGGTGACACAGGAGCGGAGTTTTGGATTGGTATTGACGGCAAACCACCACTTGGCCCGTTATTCTTAGGAATAACGGGCGTATACTCCCTGGATTTGCAAACAGACCAAAAATTAACTCATTTGCATTTTAGCGAAGCAAGTGTAGATAATGTAGACCAATGTTGAACTATGGATGTTGATAAGAACACTCATAGAGACGCATACCTGATAGTCACTGTTACATATTAAGGAGGAAACGGAGTATGAGACAAATTTATCAATATCGATATTATGGCGAGACATATAAAAATGGCACACTAACTTCTCATAGTCAAAATATGCCCGCCAATTTAGTAATGAATGATTTGGCTTCTGGCACCGCATTTGCAACAAGAATTCCTATTTATCAATTAGGTATTCAGGCTGTACCGGGAACTAAAGTTTATATAAATAGCCCAAATGTAGGAAAGCCCATCATTATAGGTAAGACTGGTATTTTTGAGTTAGATTTAAATGACCAGTCTGTTATCACTTCTTTAAGAATTGAAAAACAATCATTGCAAAATATAAGAGATATTAATTATGATGATACATATTCAGCTAGTAGTACTGCCTATGATGAACATCCTACAACCGAAGCATATTTATTAGTGGATATTATTTATGAGTCAGAGGAGGTGTAACTAGATGGGCTTTTATGGCAATATTAATAATACAGTAAAAGTACAATTCAGTTTTGACCGAATTTTTAGTAGTCGTTTTGCTATGGATGATTCGGTTGCTAATGGTACTGATGCTGTATTTGCTGGAAGATTTGTATTGATTTCATACGATGATGAAGTGCATAATTTTCCAATTTATTTCTTAAAAGATAATAAATTATATACAAATAAATATGATGCTATACATGGTATTAATGAAAAGACCGTAAGTATAGGAAGTATTGTACATATTCCTATTAATCATAATTTTGATGATACGACAATTTTTGGATATTATAGAATAAGCAGTAACGGCCCTGTTTTAGTTGCTGATGATGGTATAGACGCTTATCATACAGCTACTGATTATTATAAAAAAGATAATAGGTTGTTTGTGAGCAGTATAAATGCTGAAACAGATGCGGCCGAAGCAGCAGAAGCCGAGGAAAAATATCCCCGCGCAGTTCGTAATATTGCATCTGGTACAATTATTCATATTCCAAAAGATTTTAATTTAGACGACCCTACAAATGAAAATATTGGATATTATAGGGTTGAAAGCGTAGACGACTCATTCGATAGTAACGGTGGTTATGCTGTGCTTACACAGTTAATACACGATGATGCAACGAGTGAAAAATCTACTTATTTATTAAATTATTTATTAGATACAAACACATATGGCGCTGGCAGAGGGTATGACGGCACAGTGTGGCAAAAGATGTATGCTGATGGTGAACCATATTTTGCAATGGTTGCGGAACTTAATTCAATAGTTCCCACTTTAGCAATTACGGCTGATGCCCCAACTATTGTGCCAAAAGCACCGCATTTTGATGTTGATACTTCTAACGTATATTACAAGTTACATTTGCAGTCTGCTCCTGGTTTATGGTTAAAACCAGCTATATATAATAGCGCAATTACGGCTGGAACAGATGTGGCTCGCACAATAAATGAAATTACTAAAGAAATAGAGGTTACAAAAGAAGAATTAAATTATCCATCAGATTTAAAATATGCATATCCATTAATTCGACCAGATGGGTCACAGCATTATGCTTCATATAACGCGGCCGTGTATTTTAATAAAGCTGGATTC
>JAEEGL011133866.1_pt1 | contig 18208 bp, 18 predicted proteins | sample 9134231 | NCBI WGS metagenome assembly JAEEGL01 (sample SAMN16246548, study PRJNA631951) | gut metagenome | biome: gut microbiome; feature: rumen; material: fiber-attached | host: Bos | place: Iran: Karaj | collected 2018-10 | reverse complement strand
GAAGGAACAGATGAGCAGGGTCCTCTGATCCTGTTTGAAGGTGTAGGCAAGATCTACAAGACGGGTCAGATAGTCTATGAGGCACTTCATGACGTGAATCTCGAGATCATGGACGGAGAGCTGGTTGTCATCCTCGGACCCAGTGGAGCCGGAAAGAGTACACTGCTGAACCTTCTCGGCGGACTCGATGGAGCGACCAGCGGCAAGATATTCTTCGGCGGAGAGGAGATCACGGCTTTCGATGATGTCCGTCTCGGAAAATTCAGGGCACATGATGTCGGTATCATATTCCAGTTCTATAATCTAGTCCCGACACTTACAGCATATGAAAATGTAGATCTGATGCAGGATCTCGGAGTAGAGATCATGGATCCTCTTGAAGCACTGCGCATGGTAGGACTTGAGGACAGGAAGGACAACTTCCCCTCACAGATGTCCGGAGGTCAGCAGCAGCGTGTTTCCATAGCACGTGCCATAGCAAAGAAGCCCAGACTGCTGCTCTGCGACGAGCCAACAGGAGCTTTGGATACAAATACAGGACGCGAAGTGCTGAAGCTGCTCCAGGATCAGAGCAGAGTGCATCATCAGACTGTTGTCATGGTAACGCACAACAGCCTCTTTGCTGAGATAGCAGACAAGGTGGTCATGGTAAAGAACGGTACCGTGGTCGATGTAAAGATAAACGAAAATCCCAAAGATGCCGAGGAGATAAACTGGTAGATCCCGATGACAAAGAATCTGAGGAAAAAACTATTAAGGGATCTGCGCCAGAATCTCGTACAGTTTCTTGCGATATTCGTGATGTGCTTTCTCGCCATGCTGGTACTGGAAGGCTTTGATTCCGATGAGACAGGAAACTCAAAGTCCGTAGACGAATACTACAGGGAAACAAATTTCCTCGACCTTTATGCAGAGTCGGAGAGCTTTAACCAGCAGGATATCATGGATCTGAAGAGCCTTCCGGATGTGGCCGAGGCTGAGCTTCGCTCGACAGTAAACGGCAAGGTCAAGCTCAGCGAGGAAAAGAAGATCGAGTACAACTTCATCCAGACCAACAATGTGTCAAAGATGCTGCTTTGTGACGGTGAACCCTATGAAGAGGGGAAGAACGGCATCTGGATAGACCGGAGTTTTGCCCAGAGGCAGGGGATAGAGGTTGGAGACTCCCTGCAGTGTGTGTGTAACGGGATCGAATTTACGGAAGTCGTCCGGGGGATCATGGACAATCCCGAGCACATGTATTTTATGATCGATGATACCTATACCGAGCCTGATATAGGCGCATACGGATATGCATTTCTGGATGCCAGCGAATATCCCGGTACCGATATCATTTACAACCGTATATATGTGGATCTGAAAACTGTGGAGAATCAGTTCGACCTTGATGATCACGATATAGCGATGCTTGACAATGCGAAGATGGAGATCATGGGAACGCTGAACAAAACAGCACTTACGGTCGTAACAAAACAGGGAGAAGACGGATTCAGGTCATATACGGGAGATATGGAATATGACAGTATGATGGGAACCGTCTTCCCGGGACTTTTCATAATGATCGCCCTGCTCGGTATCATGACTACAATGACGAGGCTCGTGACGAGGCAGAGGACGCTCATCGGTACACTGAAGGCTCTCGGCTTCTCACAGCAGGTGACCATGATACATTACGTATCATATTCATTCTTCATATCGCTTACCGGAAGCATAGCGGGAACCATTGCAGGCTGGTGGACCATGGGAAAGAACTTCCACTATAACATGAACCTGTACTACACCAACCCTTATGCGCGTATGGAACTGTCGATGAAGCCGGTCATCGTGACGATAATGATAGCCCTGATGGCTGTAATGGTTAACTATTTCTCCTGTAGAAAGCTTCTGGTACAGAGGGCATCGGATATACTCCGTCCGGAGCCGCCGGCAGTGGTCGGAGCAGGATTTCTGGAAAAGACGTTTTTGTGGAAGATGTTTGATTTTGCCACAAAATGGAACATGAGAGATATAAACCGCAACAGAGTGCGTACCGTGATGGGAATGATAGGTGTCACGCTCACTACCGCTCTGATGCTGTCATCCTTCGGATCGAATGAGATAAACCATTCCACAGAGGGATGGGAGTATGATGAACTTACACCTGCAAACTATACTGTAACCTTTGATCCCGAAGCCGGATACGGAGTCGTATATGATTATGCAAAGCAGTATGATGGGCAGATGATACAGAATGTCCAGGCAGAGACATTTCATTCAGGTCAGACAAGGATGTATAATGTTTCGATAGTTGATGAGGGCAATCTTATACGTTTTCAGAACAACGAAAAAGAGTATGTACATCTTCCGAACCATGAGATAGCCATAAGCTCAAGGGTCGCGGAATATTATGAAATACAGGAGGGGGATTTCATAAGCTTCAAATTCCCTCAGTACAAAGAAAGATATAAGTGCAGGGTCGGACTGATCTTCAAGACACCGAGCACTCAGGGACTGGCTCTTTCGAGAAAGTACGCGGAAGAACTCGGTATATCCTTTGCACCGAACCTGATATACACTAATAAGACGGTACCGGAATCATATGAGAAGGACAGGAAAGAAGTGTCCAGCGTGACGAGCAAGAAGGCTTTTATCCAGTCACTGCGTGACAGAACAGCCGGAACTGATGAGACCGTCACTTACACCATGACACTGGCGATAATAATAGGCGTTGTCGTGATGTATAATCTCGGAGTATTGTCATTTACCGAGAAGACAAGAGAGATAGCCACGCTTAAGGTGCTGGGCTTTCCCACGAAGAAGATACGGTGGATACTGCAGCAGCAGAATATAATAGTCACCGGAGTAGGCACGGCTGCGGGGTTGTGTCTGGGGATCCAGGTTCTGGAGACCATATTGGGAGGCATGGACGATGAAGTTGATTATATCTTCAAACTGAGTCCGCTCCCTTATATATATGCATTTTTATTATCGTTCGTACTGTCATTGGTAGTGAACGGTATCATATCAAGAAAAGTAAAAGACATCGACATGGTCGAGGCGCTTAAAGGAGTGGAGTAAATGAAAAAGATCATCAAAAGGGTAGTTGCAATAGTACTGTGTCTGGGCGTGATCGTCGCAGGAGCAGTCTACTATATGACACCGGACACCTTGCAGGTGACAACGGTAGAAAGGGGAACGATCTCTCCGAGACTTACCGGCACGGGAACCGTGGAGGGTGAAAAGAAGCTTACCGTATACTCCGATGTAGGCGGTGTCATAGATGACAGGTTTGTTAATCCCGGAGACAGGGTAAAGAAGGGCGATCCGCTGATCGGATACTCGGGTGACAGCCAGCAGAATCAGGTGGATCTGGCCGCTACCGATGTGGAATACAGCGAAAAGATACTCGGGGCTGCAACAGACAACAGAGCAAACTTCCAGAGCAAGCTCAATGCGGCAAAGAAGAAGATAGCAGACTGCGAACAGGTCTACGGCCTTCTTGAGCTGCAGATCATGTCGCTGAATTCCGGTGTATATCTGAGCGACTATGAACTGAAGGAGAGAAAGAAGAGCTGCGAGGCAGAGATAGCTAACATACAGGGTGATATAGCCAAGGATCAGGAGAAACTCGCCAAGGTGGAATCTGAGCTGAAGGGTATGGAGCTGAAGGGAGTCAATACACCAGCAGAAAAGAAGACTGTAGATGAATACGTAAAGAAGGCGAAAGAATACCAGGATGATATAGGAGACATGAACAAGTCCATCTCAAGGCTCCAAAGAGATGTGATCTGCCTGCCGCAGGAGGGTATGGACCCTCAGACTCATGACAGGTATCTGGTGCTCCAGAACAGCCTCGATACCGTGATGAGGATATGGACGGAGGCAAAGACCGACAGAGACACGTCTCAGTCGATGCTGACGGCTTATCAGGAGATCTATTCGGATGAGCAGCAGGTAGAGCGCAACAAGCTGTCACTTACACAGGCAGAGAAGGAGCTTGCAAAGGCTACAAACGGCGGTACGGCACCGGCTGACGGCATCATAACCGCCTGCCTCGTAGACGTAGGTGCATTTGTCGAAAAGGGATGTCCTGTGATCGAGATGCAGACTTCAGGCGGATACAAGGTAAAGATGATGGTCTCGAAGTACGATATCTCACGCGTGCACGAGGGACAGAGTGCGGATATAAAGCTGGGTAACGTGCAGTATACAGGAACTGTCACGAAGATAAACCAGGCAGCCGAGAATGACTCTTCAGGTAAGGCAAAGGCGAGCGTGGAGATAACAGTGGATACCGATGACGAGCTGATCGTAGGTCTTGAAGCTGATGTCACGGTGCTGCTTGAGGATGCGATAAACATCCTGAAGGTTCCTGCGGAATGCGTATACTCGGATGATGACGGATCCTTTGTCTACATCGTGGATGATGAGAAGAAGGTCCAGAAGAAATACGTGACTACCGGTCTTAAAGACAGTCTCTATACAGAGATAGAGGGACTGGACGAGGGAGCACACGTGGTCAGCGATCCGGCTGCGGGCACTCATATAGATGAGAAGATAAAAGAGGAAGTACAGGAAGAGGATGCCTGAATATGATCCTGCTTCGCTGAAAGCGGATGAATTCATCAATCATGAAGAGATACTGGCAACTCTTGACTTTGCCGATAAAAACAAGGACAACATTCCTCTTATAGAGGAGATACTTGAAAAAGCGAGACCTGTAAAGAGCGGCACAGGCTGTACATGCAGGGGGTTGAGCCACAGGGAGGCATCTGTTTTGCTTGCCTGTGAGGATCCTCGTATAAGAGAGAAAATATACGACATAGCCGATGAGATAAAGCAGGCTTTCTACGGAAACCGTATCGTAATGTTCGCGCCGCTCTATCTGTCCAATTACTGCGTGAACGGGTGCCTCTACTGCCCATATCATCTGAAGAACAGTCATATCCCCAGAAAAAAACTGTCACAGGAAGAAATAAAGAGAGAAGTGACAGCTCTGCAGGACATGGGACACAAACGCCTTGCCATTGAAGCAGGCGAGGATCCCGTCAATAATCCCATAGAATACATACTGGATTCCATCAGGACAATTTATTCCATACATCACAAAAACGGCGATATCCGGCGCGTGAATGTGAATATTGCGGCAACGACCGTGGAAAACTACAGGAAGTTGAAAGACGCCGGGATCGGTACCTATATCCTTTTCCAGGAAACCTATCATAAGGAGAGCTATCTTAAGCTTCATCCCACCGGCCCCAAGCATGACTATGATTATCATACAGAGGCTATGGACAGAGCCATGGAGGGCGGCATAGATGATGTGGGTCTGGGGGTCCTCTTCGGACTCGAAATGTACAGATACGAGTTTGCAGGACTTATCATGCATGCGGAGCATCTGGAAGCAGTCCACGGTGTGGGACCGCATACGATAAGCGTTCCCAGAGTGAAGAAGGCCGACGACATAGATCCCGGACAGTTCGACAACGGGATAAGCGATGATACATTCGCGCATATCACTGCATGCATTAGACTCGCCGTGCCCTATACCGGGATGATAATCTCCACCAGAGAGAGCAGCGAGGTAAGGGAGAAGCTTTTGAGACTCGGGGTATCCCAGATAAGCGGAGGAAGCAGGACGAGCGTCGGAGGCTATGCAGAGGATGAGAGACCCCATGATACGGAACAGTTTGACGTATCAGATCAGAGGACCCTTGATGAGGTGGTCTCCTGGCTTATAAGAAACGACCATATCCCATCTTTCTGCACGGCATGCTACCGCGAAGGCAGGACAGGGGACAGGTTCATGAGCCTTTGCAAGAACGGACAGATCTTAAACTGCTGTCATCCCAATGCACTGATGACACTTGCGGAATATCTTGAGGACTATGCTTCAGAGGAGACAAAGAAGCTTGGGTATGCCATGATCGAAGCCGAGCTGAAGAGGATACCCAATGAGAAGACCGGAAGACTCGCAACGGAGCATATAGAGGAAATAAGAAATTCAAACCGAAGGGACTTCAGATTTTAAGGAGACAGTATGGGATTAAATGATGTGCCGTCCTCCGAACGGGTTCATATAGCTTTCTTCGGCATCCGTAACGCCGGCAAATCAAGCCTCGTAAATGCAGTGACGGGACAGGAGATGAGCCTGGTGTCCGATATCAGGGGGACGACTACAGACCCCGTAAGAAAGGCGATGGAGATCCTTCCCATAGGACCGGTGCTGATAATAGATACTCCCGGGATAGACGACAGCGGGGAGCTTGGTGAAAAGCGCATCGCCAGGACAAAAAGGGTCCTGGATGAGACGGATATAGCGGTCTTTGTAACGGAATGCGTAAGCAGCACGAGTGCGGCGGAAGATGAGCTTCTGAACCTTATAAAGGACAGGGGCATACCTGTGGTCATAGTCCGTACAAAGGCGGATCTTGATGAGAATATCCCGGAAGAAAAACCGGTCGTATCAGATGAAAGTGATATCAAGAGCATCAGAGTAAGCTCAAAGACCGGGTACAACATAGATGAATTGCGTAAGCTTCTCGCATCATTCGGAGCCGGAGAAGAAGAGAAGCAAAGAAGGATAGTCGGTGACCTGCTAGATCCCGGAGATATGGCAGTGCTTGTCATACCTATAGACGGATCGGCACCGAAGGGAAGGCTTATCCTGCCGCAGCAGCAGACTATCAGGGATATACTGGAAAGCGGGTGCAGCGCGGTGGTATGCAGGGATAAGGAGCTTGAAGGCGTTCTTTCTTCCCTGCCGAAGAAACCCAAGGTTGTCATTACGGATTCACAGGCATATAAAGAAGTGGCGAAGATCACACCCGGGGATATTTATCTTACAAGCTTTTCCATTCTTTTTGCTAGGTATAAGGGGAGTCTCGGAGTACTTAAAGAGGGCGCGGAGCAGCTCTCACGGCTTGAAGACGGAGACCGTGTCCTGATAGCGGAAGGATGTACCCATCACAGGCAGTGTAATGATATCGGGAGCGTCAAGCTGCCGGACTGGATAAGGGAGTATAGCGGAAAAGAGCCTGTATTTTCCTTTTCCTCCGGCAATGATTTCCCGGAGGATCTGTCAGGATATAAGCTCATAGTGCACTGTGGGGGATGCATGTTAAATGAAGCCGAGATGAAGTCAAGGATAAAGAAGGCACGCGAGAGCAATATTCCGATAGTGAACTACGGGATGGCTATAGCCTGCATGAACGGCATCCTGGACAGGAGCATGGAGATATTTGAAGATAAGCTGTAAAGCCTGAAAATGGGGCAGCAGACGATATGATTAACACAAATCGGGATATGAAGTATATAGCCTGACTCGATTTATTACAGAGGGAGATTCATGAGAGGTATTAAGAGAGCGGGTATCATAATAGCACTTGCGCTTGTGAGCCTGGGTTTACTGACAGGATGCGGAGAGAAAAACGCGAAGCGTAAGATAGGAAAAGAAGCCAGATATTATGTCGCGAACAAGTACGGCTTCAGGCCCAAAAGCACGGATGTGGAGCTTCGGGATGTAGGAGAACTGGAGGGAGTATGGCATAAAAAGGATGCCGGCACAGCGACCATGGAATATGACGGCCGCATATTTAAGGTGTATGTGAGCCTCATAGACCCGGGGATCAGATACGATGATTATCATAGGCAGGATGTCGAAGAGTATCTGAACGACTTCTTCAAAAGCAGACTTGACTGTGAAGATATACATGTATGGACCACGTACGGAGTGCCTGTATGCATGGTGCCCGGGGATGTGAAGGCTGCTCAGGATGTGTTTACAAAGTGTGACAACATCAAGATATATGTAAGTACATACGGGCTGGACAGGGATACAGCCAAAAGTCTGGATGTCAGCGGATTGGGAAAAGACACGGAGATCAATATCATTGACTGGACATACGAAGGATGTCTGGAAGATGAGGAGCTGATGAGAGAAACCGTGGTCGGTCTGGAGTCCGACAGTTATACTGACGGATACAGCAGGATCGGATCGTATTATCGATACAGCAAGGGCAATTTAAGCTCGCTGGAAAATTGATATTTTGAATATGGAGGAGAAAAAATGGAAAACGCGGGAACGGTAAGAACGGAAAAGAGAATGAAGACTCTGGATCTGGTATATATAGCGATCGGGGCCGCACTTATTACAGTATGTTCGTGGATAAGCATACCGACGACGATACCCTTTACGCTGCAGACATTTGCGATATTTTCAGTGCTCCTTATATTGGGAGGTGAGAGAGGGACGATCTCCACACTTGTATATGTGTTGATGGGAGCGGTCGGGATCCCGGTATTCTCAGGCTTTACGGGCGGATTTGGAATACTTATGGGAAATACCGGAGGATATATCATCGGGTTTATGTTCATCGGCCTGATATATTCGGTTTCGGTTAAGCTTTTCGGAGAGAAGATCCGGGTAAAGATCCCTGCATTGCTTGCAGGGCTGCTCGTATGCTATGCATTCGGGACGGCATGGTTTATGTATGTCTACATGAGAAATACGGGAGCGGTAGGCCTTATGACGGTACTGTCATGGTGTGTTTTCCCGTTTATCATCCCCGATCTTGCCAAGATGGCAATAGCTTTTATCATATCCAAAAGGGTAAGATCGGTCATAAAATAAGGTAAATTGCAAAAGAAAAGCATTGGAAAACAACACTACACCTGTTAAACGCAAGAAAAGAAAATGGCCGTTGATCGTTTTCATCATTCTCATTATCCTGTTTTTATTCTGGTGTCTTGACGACGAAGAATACGAAGAATATGAAGAATGTGAAGAATGCGAAGAATGTGAAGACTACACAGAGTATTCACAGGATTGCACGGGTGATGACTGCAACACACAGTATGATTACAACGATACAGCCTGCGTAAACTGCGGAGAAGACAGTCTGTATCCTGATGACGGCGAATACGACACAGCAGCTGATGAAGGCTCAGCCGGCTCCTACTTCAGCGGTGTATCACGCTTCGGATCTTCAGGTAAGCTTGAAGGCAGGATAGCCGTAGTAACGATCCTTACTGATGATGCAACATGCAGCTGGGACCTTGATTCGCAACAGGACATATCAACCTATAATTCCCTATACAACAGTGTTAAGATCGCCTGCAATTTCATAACAAGCGAGTGTGCCAGATACGGCAGAAACGTGGAATTTGTCTGGGACTGGGACGCACATCCCGAACTCATATATAACACCCGGGTCAGCACATCCGTTCCGGGAAACATGGGAGGCGCATATGACGAAGTGAGTGATTTTATCATTGCCAATGTGGACAGCGAAGGCATCATGAACTCACTTGGTGCCAACGGGATCATTTATCTTGCGTGTGTGGATACGCCCAATTCAACCAATGTCACAAGCGCAACATTTATCTGGGAACGTGACTATCCCTACAACGAGATCGAGATGTGTATGATGCTTATGCATGTCGAGGACTGGCTTGAGGCACCCTCATGTTTTGCACACGAGATACTTCATACCTTCGGTGCGGCTGACCTGTATATCCCCGGTATGTACGGCATCACGCAGGAACACGTTAATATCATGGAATCATCCGGCCTGAATGACGTAATGCTTTTTAACGAGGATCCCGCCTCGGGTGTATATGTCTATGACCGCGTGCCCAACGAGATCACGGATATCACGGCATATTACGTTGGCCTGATCAATGATAGTGAGACCGTAAACCGCTTCGGCCTTCAGCCAAGCGACTACGTCGCTGGCTACTGAATCCGAATGATCATGAAAAAGCAATGCAATCCCGTATACGTGATCGAGCGTTCGCCCAAATAGAAATAAAGCCGGTGGGGAGGGGATCCCGACCGGCTTTTTTGGTTGGAGGGCTGTAACAAATAAGTTTACCCATTTTTTCTTGCTATCAATATATACGAATGAGATGCGGGGATGGCAATTTAAAATTATTGTCTGTAGTAATCCTGTGTGCCAAAATATTCTGATACACTAAGGCAATTGTCTTTTAGTTCAAAAGCATATTTTTCATCATTCATATATATGTAATCATCATCCCAAGTGAAATCTATTCGATCCTGCGCGTCGAAAACACCGGTCCCATCAGAATTGAATGTGTATGAAACCTCGTATGAAATATCCTCGCCCTCAATTTCTTCAGTAAGTGTTGCAGCATACTTGCCTTCCGGTTTGTTTGTTTCGTTCTTATCTGTGCCTGCACTACATCCGACTAATATGAGTGCCAGAATTATACATGCGCTAAATAATCTTTTTTTCATAAAAACCCCCTTATATATTTCGTTTTGTATCATTGTATCAAAGGCTTGGAGATGAAAAAAGAGGTTTTTATTGCCTGTTATACACAAGCCGGCAGGATGTAAATCGATGCTGAACCGATCCTGATAAGAAAAATGTAAAAGCTGCGACAATCGAGTATAATGAAAAAGAGTGATACGCTGAAATAACAGTATTTACAGACAGGAGGGAACACATATGCCATTCATTGATTCAAAGGTAAGCGTAAAGGTAACAAAGGAGCAGGAAACGGAGCTTAAGAGCAGGCTGGGACAGGCAATATCACTGATCCCGGGTAAAAGCGAAAGCTGGCTGATGGTGGGAATTGAAGATGAATATCATCTTTATTTCCGTGGGGAAGACAGTGAACCCATGGCTTTCATAGAGGTCAGGATCTTTGGTGGACCAAACAGGGATGCTTTTGAAAAGATGACAGCGGAAATAACGAAGATATACGGTGATGTACTTGGGATAGCGGCAGATCATATGTATATAAAGTACTCTGCTACAACCGACTGGGGCTGGAACGGATCTAATTTCTGATCCGGACATCCTTTATACAATCTACAGGGATCATGAACATATTTGAAATATTCACAAGAATAAATCATCCTTCTGTAAAGAATGGGTGGTGTGACGTAACGGCATATTTTACCGGTAAAACCGAGAAAGCAGCTGTAGGAAAACCGGGGCCCTATAAACAAGCTGATTATTATGAGTATGAAATCAAATATTTGACGGATGATGGAGAGAGATGCGGATGGTATGTATTTCATCCGCTTGAAGACCCGGATCCGGAGACGATAAAAGGGAAAGAAATCCGGATAAGATATTGTAAAAGAAAGCCCTGGAAGTTTGAAGCAATATAAGCCGGAAACCGGATCGGTGCAGGGCTTGATCTTCATACATAAAATACACCTGCTATAGCTATCATAGTTGCTTAGGGAAATCGTTTATCTGGCAATCGGCGTCATTTGTGATAAGGAGACCGGAAGAGTCGAATGAAAAGAATGTATTTTAAGATGACAATTATGATCGTCTTTGTAGTGCTCATCAGTGTTGGACTGCTTTTGATGATCAGCTACAGGAGAGCAAGAGATACAGTGGCTTCTCAACTGGAGGACAGCTACAGCGTCCAGGCGGATAAATATGCCCAGGAGCTTACCGCATGGCTTAACTCACAGGCAACCATTGTGGAAACTATGGCAGTGGAGATCACGCTAAACGGTATGTATGAACAGGATTATGAGACCTTTCATAAATATCTTGCGGATAGTTTTTCACGCTTAAATACAGACGAGTATATGTACGACATCTATTTCACCTATCCGGATAACAGCATGGCTTGTGCATCTGACTTTATACCTGATGGTTCTATGGATTATGTCCATAAAAGGGATTGGTTTACGGTTGCAGCTGAAACGGGAGAATTGTTCTATTCCACACCATATAAGGATTCCGACTCCGGGTATTCGATAATAACGATCTCAAAAGCAGTTTATAAGGATGATGTATTGCAGGGTGTTCTGGCAGTAGATGTTTTTGTGAATACATTGATCGATATTGTACGCGAGGCAGACGTGGCAACAAATGGTTATGCCTTTTTGGTGGATCAGAATATGGGAATGATCGTGCATCCGGATGAGGCGTATGCATATGACGATACACCGATCCATATCATGTCCGTTCCTGATTCTCCTTACGCTGAAGTGGTGGATAATATCCTTACCGATTCGCGGGAAACGGTCTTCTTAAAGGACTATGACGGAGTGACGCGGGGGATCGTGATAGCTCGTATGGATAACACCGGATGGCATGTTGGCATAGCTACAGACAGGAACGAGCTTTTGCGTAATGTCAGCGGACTCCTCCGTAGTTTTATAATTGCCGGGTTAACGGCGATCATCATCGGTGTCTGCATATCTGCTTTTATGGCACATATACTGAACAAACTGAACAAACAACTGAGAGATCAGGACAGCATTCAGAGAGCGAAGATAACCAATATGAATGTCACCCGGTCTCTTGCAACCACTATTGATGCGAAGGATCGCTATACAAGCGGCCATTCACAAAGGGTTGCCGAATATGCGGTGGAACTTGCGCAAAAGATGGGAAAATCCGAAGAGGAGCAGCAGATAATATATTATGCGGGATTGTTGCATGATATCGGAAAGATCCGGGTGCCGGAGGATGTGATCAATAAGCCGGGGAAGCTTTCAGATGAGGAATTTGACCAGATCAGGATCCATCCTGTCAGCGGATACCATATCTTATGCGGTATCCATGAGGATGAAAGAGTCGGGTATGGCGCAAAATATCATCATGAGCGTTATGACGGAAAGGGCTATCCAAATGGCCTTTCAGGTAAAGATATCCCAGAGATCGCGCGCATCATTGCTGTTGCGGACTCATACGATGCCATGGCCAGTGATCGAAGCTACAGGGATGCTTTACCGCAGGATATGATCCGAAAAGAAATTGAAAAGGGAAAAGGTACCCAGTTTGACCCGGAAATTGCTGACGTGATGTTATCGATCATTGATGATGACAACTCCTATGATCTTCGACAGAAAGAAAAGGAAATCGACAATATTCTTGTTATTGATGATGACCGGATGATCATAATGCATGTGGAGGGTATTCTCAAGGGAATGGAGAGGATTCGGGTATATAGTGCAAGGACCAAGGATGAAGTATTCTCTATTCTGAAAGAGACAAAGATATCATTAATAATGCTTGATGTGAAGATGCCGGATGCTGACGGTTTCGAAATGTATTCCAGGATCCGAGAGAACTATGATATGCCTGTAGTACTTATGACCGGGGATAAAAGCATGGAAACACTTCAAAAAATACGGGAATTAGGTATAGATGACTATATCACCAAGCCATTGAATGGGGCTATTACAAGAGAAGTAGTTTACGGAGTTCTTCACAAAGGCTTGATAGAAATAGCGCAAATTCAGAAGTATTGATCTTTTATTCTCCTTATACTGTACGCCGGCGAAGTAGGATGAGAAATGAATACTGAACAGATTAAAGAAAACAAACCGGAAACTATGTAGGCGAGAATGCCTTGACAAATACGAACACATGTTCGATAATGAGAATTACCCTCGAAAATGAGAGAAACTTCAAAGTAATCAGATGGGCTCATTATGGACATGGATAAAGCTGATAAAGTATATATCGCGATAGATCTGAAGAGCTTCTACGCATCAGTGGAGTGCGTCGAGCGCGGACTGGATCCACTTACCACCTGCCTTCTTGTGGCGGATGCCAGCCGTACAGACAAGACCATATGTCTTGCGGTCTCTCCGGGACTAAAGGCATATGGGATTCCCGGAAGGCCAAGGCTTTTTGAAGCAAAACAGGCAGTAGCCAGAGTGAATGCTGACAGAAGATATAACGCGCCGCATCAGTGTCTTAACGGAAAATCCTTTTATACATATGAACTTGACAGTGATCCGTCACTTGCGCTTGACTTCATCACCGCCCCGCCGCGCATGGCGCTGTATATGAAGTACAGTACGGACATTTATAAGATATACCTGAAATACATAGCCCCGGAGGATATACATGTATATTCCTGCGATGAGGTTTTCATATACGTCACGCCTTATCTGAACACTTACAATATGTCTCCCCATAATCTGGCCATCACTATGATACGCGATGTCCTTTCCTCCACCGGCATAACGGCTACCGTGGGAATAGGCACCAATATGTTCTTATGCAAGGTGGCGATGGACATAGTAGCGAAGCATATGCCCGCTGATAAGGACGGAGTGAGAATAGCGGAGCTTGACGAGACTGCCTATAGGGAGAAGCTCTGGTCACATATGCCGATCACCGACATCTGGAGCATAGGGGGTGGGATTGCAAGACGGCTGGCAGGGATGCAACTGTTCACAATGGGTGACGTGGCGCTTTACTCCGAATACTGCGAGGATGCCCTTTACAGGACTTTCGGGATAAAGGCGGAGCTGCTTATAGACCATGCGTGGGGCTGGGAGCCCTGCACCATCGATCATGTCAAAAATTATGTGCCACAGAATAACAGCCTCAGCACCGGACAGGTACTGACAAGGCCATACACCTTCCCTGAAGCCGAAGTGATCGTGAGGGAGATGTCGGACAAGCTGACACTTGACCTTGTAAGAAAAAACATGGTCACGGATCAGATGACGCTTACCATATGCTATGAATGGCTCAAGGATCCCGATGCCCTGTCAGCATATAAAGGAACTATGCACTATGATTTTTTGGGCCGTCCTACGCCGAAGCACGCCCATGGCACTGCAAACCTCAAGGAAAAGACTTCATCCACACGCATCATCACGGATGCCGTGGTATCGCTTTATGAGCGCATCACGGACAGGACGCTTATGATAAGGCGTGTGGTAATCTGTGCCTGCGATATAACCTCCCGTTCCCTTCTAACTCAGGAGGAATATGAGCAGCTTGACCTCTTCACCGATCATGAGGAGCGCGAGCGGCAGAGACAGGCAGAAAAGGAAATGCTGCAGAAAGAAACCGGCATCCAGCTTGCCACGCTTGAAATAAAGAGCAGATACGGAAAAAACGCCATTCTCAAGGGTACAAACTTCCTGAAGGGTGCTACGGCAAGGGAAAGGAACAGACAGGTAGGAGGACACAGGGCATGAATGATTACAGCAAGATAATTGAACACCCGCATTACAGATCAAAGAAAAGAAAGCCTATGTCCATGATGCAGAGGGCGGCTCAATTTTCACCGTTCGCTGCTCTCTCCGGCTATGACGAGGCCGTGAATGAAACAACGCGTGTGACCGAGGCAAAAAGACTGCTTGATGATGATGCCAGGAATGATATAGACCGCACCCTTCGCTTTGCGCTGCTTTCCCATAAGCCGGTCAGCATCACTTATTACGTACCCGATCCATCAAAACCCGGCGGCTCCTATATTACATTTACAGGCTGCATACATCAGGTGGACATGCCGGAAGACGTGGTTATAATGGATGACGGCTCTGCTATACTGCTGTACAATATCACAGATATATCCTTGAAGGAATAAAGCCGGAAAACGTATGTGTACCAGATACTTCATGGACAGAGACGAGACTGTCATATCCTCTATAATAGATACCGCGCTTACTACAAAGCTGGCGCGGAAGTTTCAGATCGAACTCTCCAAACCGATGGTCACATCGGGCGAAGTGCACCCCACTGATGTCGCTCCCGTACTGGCACCAAACGGCAGAGGGGAAAGGGCTGTCTATCCGATGAAATGGGGCTTTACTATCACGGTGGAGGGAAAGCAGAAGCCCGTTGTGAACGCCCGCATTGAAACAGCTTCAGCCAAGCCTTTGTTCAGCGACGCATGGGCAAAGCATCGCTGCATCGTGCCCGCTTCGTGGTATTTTGAGTGGGCGCACCCCAAAGATGATCCCGGCGGATCAAAAAAAGGCGATAAATACGTGATCCAGCCAAAGGGGAAATTCGTCACGTGGCTCTGTGGACTCTATCGGATGGAAAATGGATACCCGGTCTTTGCTGTCATTACAAAGCCGCCCACAGAAGAGCTGTCACGGATACACGACAGGATGCCGCTTATGCTCCCGGAGGACAAGATAGATGACTGGATAAGCCCGGATAACGATCCTGATGCACTCATCGGATATTCGCTTACGGATATGATAGCCGAGAAAGCACCCGGTTGATCAGAAACACTTATATTGATCAATGGATGGAGCTCATATAAGAAGACTATGGAAAATATACTGATAGAAAATATAGACAGCATACATACCACCGATATGGGAGTGGACAGGATCCGAAGAAACCTTGGGCTTGGTGATATCGATGTAGTTGTGTGGTGTAAAAGAAAAATCCTCGACCCGGACGCGGTTATAGAAAGACAGGGCAAAAACTGGTATGTTCATATAGATGGGTGCGTGATCACAGTCAATGCAAGCAGTTATACGATCATTACCTGTCATAGGGAATAATTGTGTTCTGAGCGGAAGATTTTTATAATAGAGGATGACAAGGAGGCCGTCGTGGGAAATAAAGGAACCAGACTATGTGTCATTTCACTGCTTTGCATGTTCCTGGCACCAATAGTTATTTTTATAATTGCAGGTAATTTTATGAGCGGGGATATTTCAGGAGCAACAGCCGGCGCCTACGGTGTGATGATACCGCTTGATATCGCATCTTATATTGTGGCTTGGGTTCTTGCGATCATATCAAGGGTGAAGTACAAAAACAGCTTCAGTCTGGTCTTGATAATCATATATGGATCTTTACTTGCTCTTTCCATAATCGGAATCATAGTATTGCTTTGCGTTATTTTAGGTTTGTTCTAATACATAATGTCGCAATAGTATCAAACTAAGTAATAAAAGTATAATATAGGAAAAACTATCAACGTCAGTATGAAAAGGAGACTTGAATTATGAAAATCAACCCAAACGAGATCACGAAAGAAATGCTTGAAAAAGCCATGCAGTGTGAGACGGCTGATGAATTGATCGAGTTAGCTAAATCTGAAGGCTTTGACATCACAAAAGAGGAAGCCGAAGCATACCTTGATGAGCTATCCGAGCAAGAACTGGACGTCGATGATATTAAACAGGTTGCAGGAGGCGCCGGTCCGGGATGTCCAAGCAAGAAAGATTGTCCTCCATACTGTGTAAACGCACCGCATATCAATTACGGATAAACTCTGGAACGCGGGAAGGCCTGGCACGGAAGGGCGCGTCAATACTAAGGGGAGGTGTCGATTTTAAAGATTTCTGATACAATCTGTTTTAAAGGAATTACCCGGATCTATATGATAAATGGATTGCACGTCAGTATGAAAAGGAGACATGGCTTATGAAGATCAACCCAAATGAAATCACAAAAGAAATGCTGGAAAAAGCCATGCAGTGCGAGACTGCAGAAGAATTGATCGAGTTAGCTAAATCAAATGACATTGACATTACGAAGGAAGAAGCCGAAGCATACCTTGATGAGTTATCCGAGCATGAACTGGAGGGCGGAGAACTTAAACAGGTTGCAGGAGGTATTAATGAGTCAGATGACTGTACAGGATACACAGGACCGCAGCTTCCGATAAATTACTGATAAGATGAATAATATTACACAAGACGTGGCTCTGGATTGAAAGATTCAGAGCCGCGCTTTCTATAAAGGTGGAAAGAAAAACTCTGAAATGGTAGTATTAATACTCAGGGTTCAGGGGAATTATCACGGCATTTTGAAAGGAAAATAATAAATGGTTAGAGTTCTTTTTGTTTGCTGGGGCAAGAGATTTCAGTAAAGCGGAAAACCTTAAAAATACGGCGTTTTGAAGATTTATCAAACGGATTTACACCCCGTTTACACCTTTTGACGGTGAACTACCCGATGAATGATGAGAGCACTCTGCGTTATGCAGGGTGCTTTTTCTTTGGCTTGGTGGAGGAAAACTTTGTATTGGCAATATAAATCTATGGATTGGGCAGACAAAACTTTGGATTGACACATAGATTCTTTGGATTGGCTATAAAATTAGGATGTCGAAGAATCTTTTTTGGATCGAGATTTGTTTTAAAGTTTTTTAGAAATAGAGTAGTAGCAATTAGAGTAGCAAATAAAGTGGTAAATAAAGTAGCAAAAAGAGTAGCAAAAAAGAAACAAAAAGAGTATAATCCATAGTAGCAGGGAGAAACTATGATAAAGAGAAAAACCGTTGCCAAGAGAACAATACATTTAGGAGGCATGAAGCTATGAATATAGGAGTAGAAACAGAAAGGATAGAATTCAAAAAGACAACCGGTGAGCTCCGGGAAGGAATAACTTCATTGGCTGCTATGCTCAATAAGAATTGCTATGGAGTTCTGTATTTTGGAGTTAAAGACAAGGGGGATGTAGTTGGCCAGCAAAGAGGCGACAGAACACTTAAAGAAATATCCCAG
>JAEEGL010846409.1_pt1 | contig 18208 bp, 14 predicted proteins | sample 9134231 | NCBI WGS metagenome assembly JAEEGL01 (sample SAMN16246548, study PRJNA631951) | gut metagenome | biome: gut microbiome; feature: rumen; material: fiber-attached | host: Bos | place: Iran: Karaj | collected 2018-10 | reverse complement strand
TCAAATCTATCTTTTAACCAATTCTTTTTCGATGACACTTGAATATCATTATTATTAGATATCGCACAACATATATGTTCTTTTTCTAAATTTTCTTTTGTTACTTGAATATACTCCATACTTATACTCCTAAATTAATCTTTCAAACATCCAATCGGAATAACTAAAACTCCGTCTTACTTCTTGTCAGCAAACAAACAGTTTCAACATGCTTTGTTTGTGGGAACATATCATATGGTGTTATAGATTGAATACTATATTCTCCTTGAAGGATAGCTAAGTCTCTTGCAAGAGTTGCTGGATTACAAGATATATATGCTATCTTCTTTGGTGCAGCTTCAATTATTGCTTGTAATACTTTTTCATCACAGCCTTTTCTTGGCGGATCTATAACAACAATTGTGTTTTGATTCTTATATTCTTTAATAACTCTTGGAAGCTCTTTTGCAGCATCTCCACAAATATTAGTTATGTTATTATTGCCGTTTAGCTTAGCAAGTTTATTGGCATCTTCAACAGCTTCTTTAACAATCTCTATTCCTATAACTTTCTTTGCTGATTTAGCAAAGACATTAGATAGAATACCGATACCACTATATACATCAAAGACTATAGAATCTGGATTCTTTTCAACCTCATATATTACTGCCTTATAAATCTTATCTCTTATCTCATCGTTAACTTGTAAGAAAGAATTTGGATTAACAGTAAACTTGACACCAAGTGCAGTTCCTTCTATCTTCTCTTCCCCATAAACACAAGAGATTTTATCTCCCATTATCACGTTTGTTTGTTTTAAATTTTGTGATACATATAAAGAAAATGGTAAATCTAATTCCTTAAGAGATTCTATTAACTCTTTTTGTTTTGGAAGAGTATTTGAATTAATAACAAGACATATAGAATAGCTGTTATCCACTCTTCTTAATACTAAATGTCTTATTATTCCTTTATTCTTTATTTCATCATAAGTGCTTATCTTGTTATCATTTACCCAAGCTACAACCTTATCAATAATAAGTTGCATTGTGGCTGTATGAAGTGGACAATCACCAAGTTCAGCATCTTTAGATTTTTCAAAAGGAACAAATGTATGTGAACCCTCTTTATAGAAACCAGCCATAGCTTTTCCGTTAACTTCTCTAATTGGAATTTGAACTTTATTTCTATAGCCGAATTTCTTTTCACCACATACAACAGGATTAACATTAGAATCAATCTTGCATGCTTTATCTATGCAGTTCTTAACATTCTCTCTTTTTACTTTTAGTTGATAATCATAATTAACATGTTGCATCTCACATCCACCACATCTAAAGAAGATTGGACAGAATGGAGTTATTCTCTCTTTTGATGGAGTTATTACTTTAATGACTTTAGCAAAAGCAAAAGCTTTTTTAACATCTGTTACTTGAACCTTTACTCTCTCTCCTACTAAGCAACCCGGGATAAATATAACAAAATTATCTAACTTTGCTACACCCTCACCATCTTTACCATAAGATGTTATATCTAGTTCTAAAATCTCACCCTTATTCATTAAAACAATGTAATTTGTGCTCTACAAACAACCTCTTCGCCGTTTGATATTTCCACTTTTATATCCTTTTCTTGTTTATCTACATATACTTCAAGCTTATCATCTAACATGCATTGCTTGATATAGTTAATCTCAAAAGTCTTAATAACCTCATTTTCCTTTAGTCTTACAGCATTAAGAATCTCTTCCGCATACTTTGTATTATTCATATGCATATTATGATCTATTTGAGATGGCTTTACTTGGAATGAGTAGACCTTATTCTCAAGCTTAAATGATGTTAGAGGTCTAAACTTGTCTGTAAATAAAACATCTTGATTAAATTCGCCTTGTAAATCAACAGCAGATGGGAATAACATTTTATTCTCTTTATAATTCCATAAAACCCACTTTTGAATTACTTTTATTAATTGCTTCTTTCCATCTTTAGATTTGAACTCAATCTCTCTATCCATATCTACTCTAGATGGAACTTTTGGCCATGTATTAACTACAACATCATCAGTACATTCAGGATATTCAAGAACCTCATATTTAACTCTTGCAACTATCCAAATAATACCCTTTGGAAAAACATCTTTAAATCCAATATGTAACTCATCCGCATGCTTACCTGCCATATCTTGAGAAATATCAAGAATAGCTACTGGACTTAATCTATCATATCTATCTGATTCGCCAGTTGTTAGCGGATATTCTTTTGTAAATGTCATAGCCATAATACTGCCCTCCGAAATTAACAATAGTATTATAACATGCTCAAAAGATTTATAATATAAATAAGAGGGAAAAATTATGGAAAATCAGACACAAATCTCTAAGAAGATGTGGGCAATACTTATTGTCTTTGGTCTATTTGGGCAAATAGCCTGGGCCGTTGAAAATATGTATTTCAACCTATTCGTTTACAACACAATCGTTAAAGATACAGCTGTAGTTACTCTAATGGTTCAATTAAGTGGTGTTATGGCAACAGTAGTAACATTGTTTGCTGGCATCTTTTCAGACAAACTCGGTAATAGAAAACACTTCATTTCTATAGGCTATATTATATGGGGTATAACGATTCTTATTTTCGCATTTATTAAGAAAGATAATACGGCCTCATTATTTGGCATTACAGAAACGGCAAAAATTATTTCAGTTACTTGTACAATTGTAGTTGTAATGGACTGCGTTATGACCCTATTTGGCTCTACGGCAAATGATGCCTGCTTTAATGCATGGGTAACAGATAACACTGATCACACTAATAGAGGTAAAGTTGAAGGTGTTCTATCTATAATGCCTCTTATTGCTATGCTTATTGTAGCTGGCGGTTTTGGTATGCTTGTTAGTGCTATTGGTTATGACGGTATGTTCATAACTCTTGGTATAGTAGTATCTATTGTAGGCGTACTTGGGTTGTTCTATATCAAGGATGCCCCTACTCTACAAAAATCAGATTCTGTTTTCTATAAAGATTTGTTATACGGATTTAAACCAAGCGTTATTAAACAAAATGTAATATTCTATATCGTTTTATTAACAATCGGAATTTACTCTATTGCTTGCCAAGTATTTATGCCATATCTAATCATTTATCTTCAAGAATATCTAAAGTTTACTGTAATAGAATATAGTATTGTTCTAGGTCTTGTAATTACATTAGGCGCAGTTGCTGTTGTATTAATTACTAGTAAATCAGATAAATACAGAAAAGATAAACTATGCTATATATTCACAAGCGTATTTGCAGCTGGACTTATTGCCATCTATTTCATCAAAGGTGACAATCATACAGTTAATATGGTTCTTCTTGGAGTGTTTGGACTTATTATGATTATTGGATACATATCCCTACTATCTCTTCTTGGAGCTATGGTAAGAGATTACACTCCAAAAGAAAATGCTGGCAAACTTCAAGGAATAAGAATGATTTTCTATGTATTAATCCCTATGTTTGTAGGCCCTGCTATAGGACAAGCTTTAAATAGTTCTCAAGGATTAACATATATTGATCCAGACACAGAACAATTAGCAAACATTCCTGCACCAGAGATCTTCTTAGTTGCTGGACTTATTGTTTTATTAATGTTTATTCCTTTAGTCTTCTTGACAAGAAGAATTAATAAAGAAAAATCAGAATAATATTTATATTGATTAAAAATAAATATTGCTGTATAAACAAATAGGACTTTTATTATATATACAAGAAGTGAGGCTTATATGAAAAAATCACACAAAATAGCTATTATTATCGCAGTAATAGTCATTATTGGAGCAGGTATTATCACCTATTACTCTCTATCTAATTATGCATGGTATGGCAATGGCGGACATGTCGAATGGATAAAGTATTCTGAGATTCCTGTGCTATTTGGAGAAAATGTTTTATATCTAAATAAAGATTATTTTGCATCTATTGGACTAGAGGATGATTTCACTCTTGATGTTGGCTTTAGCGGAAGAAGCAAAACAATATATAATAAAACAGTTTCTGGATATGATCCAAAAGCAATTAGTTATTACTATTGTCACAAGATTAATGCTATAGTTTCCAACGATGTTTCTTTTACCGACTTATTTATAGATTATTCTAAAGAGGATTACAAACCATCCGTAGAATTAGAGGAAATCGATTATAATGCCTTGAAATATAGCATCGTAAGCAACGAAGATAATAATGTTTTGTATATAAGAAAAGATAATAGTTATTTAGTAATAAGATTCCAAGCGACAGCACATTTATCTGAAGATGATTTTAAAACATATTGTTTAAATAATATCTTCCCATACATTGGTTAATAAGACATAAAAATACCCCCTGTTTTTTGCACAGGGGGTATTTTGTTTATAATCACTAATCTTTTATAAATTCTTTTGCTCTTGCTTTATCTTTTAAGAAGAATGTTAAATAACCAATTCCTATAGTAATAGCACCAATACCTACTGGAGCAATCCACATTAAGTACCATCTACCTCCTGCAGTAAATCCATAGAAATCAGGCCATACTCCAGTTAATACTAATGGGAAATATACTAAGCCATAAACTATTACAGCACATAATTCTAGCCACATATACTTTTTATCAAAGTTGTCCCATTTTTCAAAAATTACAACTGAAATAAAAGCCATAACTGGACATAAGAAATGTAAGAAGAAGCTATTCTCTGTATATAAATCAAATAATGGCTTCCCATTCATAAATACATTCATTGGAGTAAGTCCTACAACAACTACTAAGAAAGTAACCATTACAGAATTCATTCCTAAGAACTTTGCTATTACTGCCCATTGAGGTGTTACAAGATTATTATCTTTTAATCTCCTAATATTAAATACAAGCATAATTGCACAAGTTATAGCGCATAAAATATTAGAATCAATAGTAAAGAACCTAAAACATGTAGACCCTACCACCTGCATGTTCCCTGTACCCACTTTAAACCAATAATAAGCAACTGATCCGATAGTAAATATAATTACTAACGCATTAAACACTAAATCCACAATATTAAAAATTCTTTTTTCTTTCATACAAACATTGTATCGCAAATATTATCTAAAATGAACAATCAGCCAATTAAATGTGTTTTAATGGCATAAAACATATTTTTCAACTTCATAAGGCATAAAAAAAAGACTGCACTTTCATGCAGTCTTTGAAATCATATTAATGATTATTATTTCTTTCCGCCTGGAACTTTCTTTAATCTAGCGAATCTTGGAAGACCATCCTCAAGTGGAGCCTTGCAATCGCCTTGGATTAGTGGTAATGCATAATCAATATAAGCTTGAGAAAGCATTGTACCATTGTTGATAATCCATTCCTTTGGAATCTTTTGTTCTGTATTAGCAGCAAGCTTTAATGCAACCTTACCGATCTTACCCTTGTAGTTACCCTTAGAATCTGTTCCTCTCTTGATAACAACCATCTTATCTGTAGTACCAGCAATAGCATACTTAACAGCAGCAGCACCGCTCTTGAAAGCTTCTTCAACGTCTACCTTAGAAGCTAAGTGAGCGCCACATCTTTGCATTAATGAGAATTCAATACCTCTTGTCTTGCAACCGAACTTATCTTTACATAAGTTAGCTAACATTTGTCCTACACCACCAAGTTGAACGTGACCAAAGCTATCCTTAGCTACGTTTTCGTTCATCTTTTCAGCGATTAGAGTTCCGTTTTCATCAGCAATACCTTCTGAAACGCAGATCATAACCTTACCCTTATTAGCCTTGAACTTAGCTTCAACATCTGCTAAGAACTTATCAACTGTAAATGGAACTTCTGGTAAGTAGATTAAATCTGGACCTAAATCCTTTGTGCAAGCTAAAGCTGAAGCAGCTGTTAACCAACCAGCATGACGACCCATAGCTTCTACTACTGTAATCATTGGTGTGTCATAAACTGTAGCATCTAACTTTAATTCCATCATTGTTGTAGCAACATATTTTGCAGCTGAAGCGTAACCTGGGCAGTGGTCTGTACCGAATAAGTCGTTATCGATTGTCTTAGGTACACCCATAACATTCATATCCCAACCAGACTTCTTCATATACTTAGAAATCTTGTTACATGTATCCATAGAATCGTTACCACCATTATAGAAGAAGTAACGAACATTATACTTTTTGAATACTTCAAGCATTCTCTTATAATCTGTATCATCTTTCTTTGGATCTGCTAATTTGTATCTTACTGAACCTAAAGCTGAAGAAGGAGTATTCTTTAAAAGTAATAATTCCTTAGGATCTTCCTTACCGATATCATAGAAATCTTCATCTAAAACACCTCTGATACCATGAGCTGCACCGTAAACGGCAGTAATACAATCTGAGTGCTTTAAAGCTTCTGTGAAGACACCAGCAGCACTTGCATTAATAACTGAAGATGGACCACCTGATTGTCCAAACATTAATGCGCCAACTAAATTCTTTGCCATAAATATTTATCCTCCAATAGATATTTGTTGTTTTTTCACTATATATTATTATAATCCAAGCAATACTGCAGAATCATATAATTTTTTATTGAACACTCTAGGCATAGCTAAAGCTTCATTGATTTCATCATCAATAATTTGGTTATTTCTAATACCAACTACTCTACCGCCCTTGCCTTCGATTAATAGATCAACAGCTCTAATTGCAAATTCAGCAGCAATCAATCTATCGAACATAGAAGGTGTACCACCTCTTTGAATATATCCTAAAGTTGTTGTTTTAATAGAACCGGTAACTCCGCCTTCTTTTAATTGTTGCTTTAACTCTTCCGCTTTGCAAACGCCTTCCGCAAGAACAATAATATCTGAAGTCTTACCAATTCTTTGGTTTGTCTTAATCTTCTTTATTAAATCTTTAACTTGGAATGGAAGTTCTGGAACTAAAATAGATTCAGCACCACCGCCGATTCCTGAGAATAAAGCAATATCACCACACTTTCTACCCATAACTTCGATGATACAAACTCTATCATGAGATGTCATTGTATCTCTTAAATTGTTAATAGCAGATAAAACAGTATTACATGTTGTATCAAAACCTAGTGTGAAATCTGTATATGCTAAATCGTTATCAATTGTTCCTGGAATACCAATAGTATTAATACCAAAATCATTATATAAATCTTTAGCTCCTCTAAAGCTACCGTCACCGCCAATAACTACAAGACCTTCAATACCGTAGGCCTCTAAGTTCTCTGCTGCTATTTGTCTATATGATTTATCAATGAATTCCTCGCATCTTGAAGTCTTTAAAATTGTTCCGCCTCTTTGAATAATATCTGAAACAGAACGTTTATTCATTTGGAAAATGTTGTTATTGATTAAACCAGTATAACCACGTTCAACACCATAAACTTCTATCCCTTGAGAGATAGCGTATCTTGTAACAGCTCTTACAGCTGCATTCATACCAGGCGCATCGCCGCCACTTGTTAATACTGCTATTTTACGCATAATAGTATGCTCCTTTTCACAAATCGTTTAAAATTATATCAAAATAGTATTATAAATACTACTATTTTACTTCAATTGCTTTTTTGTAGAAATTATTCATTTCCTCTTCTGTTTTAAAGTTGATGATAAGCATTCTGTTACCCATTGCTCCAGATAGCGCATCAGGAACTCTTCCAACAACTTTCAAAGAATCTCTATATTCCCAAGCAAGTTCGTCATCAGAATACTTATAATCTCTTCCATCACGTCTTCCGATAAATGCACAGAAATATCTATCGCCCTTTGTTAAATCTGTCTTATCCTTGCAAATCATATCAGCCCAGATTTTATATACATTAGTTGAATTAGCATAATTCATCATATCTGGAGAAATACCGCCACTTGGTCTCATATTAACTTCAAGGGCTACAACTTCACCTTTCTTTCCAAGTCTTTGATCTTTTAAAAGTCTAAAGAACTCAAAATGGATAAATCTACTCTTAACGCCAAAACTCTTTAATGCTTTTCTACCCGCTTCAACAACATCCTTATATGGGTTGCCTAGTAAATAGAAAATACTATCGCCGTTATTATTTACAGTATCCATAATAGATACGGCTGTAACATTGCCTGTTTCAAATATTGGTTCACCCTTACTATTTACAACAGCATCATATGAGAATACTTCTGCATCAAGATATTCTTCCATGATATATTGTGTTTGAGGATTAGAATTAATAAAGTCTTCTAATTCTTTATCATTGTTTAATTTATAAGTAGCATTTGCTCCTACACCATTATCTGGTTTAACAATGACAGGATAACCATATTCTTTTATAAACTTCTTGCAACCTTCTAAGTTATCTACAAGATGATAAGCTGCTGTTTTAATGCCAACCTTGTTATAGCATTCTTTCATCTTTGATTTATATTTAACCTTTGGCATATCCTCAGGCATAAATCCGCTTGTAATATTAAACTCTTTTCTTAGTGCTGCATCTCTTTCTAGCCAAAATTCATTGTTACTTTCAAGCCAATCAATCTTGCCATATTTATAAGTAAAGAAAGCTACTGCTCTAAATACTTCGTTATATTCCATTAAAGATCTAACATAGTAATACTCTGTTAAACTATCCTTTAATTGTTGAGATAGATTCTCATAAGGACAATCACCAATACCCAATACATTCATCCCATTATTCTTTAGTTCTCTACAAAACTGCCAGTAATTCTCTGGAAAGTTTGGAGACAAGAATACAAAATTATTCATACACACCTACTCCTTATAAAGCAAAAAAACTAGAGAAACAAAACCTCATAGATTTAACTTCCCTAGTTATTTTTTATCCTTATCAACATATATTCTATCCATTTTCGGACATAAATCCAAGTGTTTGCATAAAGAATGGTATTTCTTTTTCACATGTCTCTTCGTTATGTCTACCGCCTTTAACGATTCTAGCTGTTATATTAACGCCTTTATTCATTAATAATTCGACTGTTTCAGCAAAACATTCTCTCATTTTTTCATGATTCTTAAACTCTAATTCACCATAACTTGTATAAAGAATGCTATCTTTGGATACCTTTATATTTTTTATAAAATCAAATTGTTCTCCGCCTTTAACCCAAATAGATGGAGATATAGCGGCTGCCTTTGAAAAAACTCTATTATATTTTGAAAAAGCATATAAAGACATAAGACCACCCATTGAATGACCAGCAATAGCTGTATTCTCCCTATTTGGCAATGTCTTATAGTTACTATCTATATATGGTTTAAACTCATTAACGAGCCATTCCATATACTTTTTGCCTTTTCCTTTAATACTCATATCTCTAAAAGAGAAATCTATTGGTGAATATTCAGATAATCTTTCATCACCTTCATGATTGCACTCAACTGCAGCAATGATTACTTGTGTATCTGTGTAATCTAAATAATCTGCAAGTCTCCAACTTCTTCCAAATGTTGCCTCATCATCAGAAAATAGATTGTGACCATCGAACATATAAATAACTGGATAACGTCTATCGTCATCTTCATTGTAAGTGGTTGGAAGATAAATATAAGCCTTTCTTTCTAGATTAGACAACTTTGGTATTGAAACATAAAATGTATCTATCATTATTTGTTCTCTAAAATCTTGACTCCTTTTTCTCCAAATTCTTTTAACATCATCATTTCTACTGAATCAGTTATTCTTACTGGCATAGGATAAGTATATAACTTCTTCTTATATTGTACTTTTATTGTATCATCTCCTTTGCCTTGAGATGAAACTACACCCATAATAAATGAATTTACTCTTGTTAAATTATCATCATCCGAAGCAAGCAAGAACATTGTTCTAGACTTTTTAACTTCCTTCTTTTCTTCCTTAACTTCATCCTCTAAAGTAAGGATTCTCATAGATTGTGCAGATAAAGATGTACTACCTCCTTCCTTGATTTGTAGTCTTCCTGTTATTTCTACAACAAGGTCATTTTTCAATACATCCTTATAATTTTCAAAAGTTTTAGCAAAGAATAAAACATCAACAGTTGCGTTCAAATCCATAAGAGTACATACGCCCATCATTGAGTTAGACTTTGTCTTTTTCTTTTGGTAATTATCTATTAGACCAGCAACTTTAACTACTTGGCCATTATATTCTGATGTTAATCTTGCGATTTCCTCAGCTTCTTTTTGTAATTCTTCTTCACTAGCATTATTGAATGAATCGCCTTCTTCTGAATCTTCATCGTCATCATCTTGAGCACTATTCAATAAAGGCATGATCTTACCGAGATTAAATTGATACTTTTCAAGAATTGGCTTGAACTCTTCTAGTGGGTGACCAGAAATATATGTATTTAACACTTCCTTTTCCATAGCAAGAAGTTCAAGTTTCTTATATTCTGGAACCTCTGTTAATTGTTCTGTTGTATCTTCTTCGAACATATCAAACATGCTCATTTGGCCAGACTCTTTAACCTTTCTATCTGAAGCAGCCTTAGATATTACATTTGCATAATTTGCAATAATTGTAGATCTAGACTTACCAAAGCAATCCATAGCGCCAGCTTTAGCACAGTTTTCAATAGTTGTCTTATTTGCTGTTTTTGGATCAAGTCTTGTACAGAAATCTGTAAGTGACTTAAATGGTCCATTTTCTTTTACTTCTCTTTCAATATCGTCAGCAACTGGTCCACCAATATTCTTTATAGCTGTAAGACCAAATCTTACTTTACCATTTTCTACTTTGAATAAAGCACCTGACTTGTTTACATCAGCAGGAAGAATCTCTACACCATACATCTTTGCAAGGTTGATATATTTTAATAACTTGTCTGTCTTTGTAATACGGTTATTAAGCATAGCGCAGACAAGTTCTACTAAGTGATATCTCTTTAGATATGCTGTTTGGTATGTAACATGGGCATAAGCTGCAGCGTGAGATTTATTGAACGCATAAGTTGCGAACTTTTCCATTGCATCGAAAGTTTGTGTAGCAACATCTTCAGGAATACCCTTAGCAAGAGCACCTTCCATAAATCCGCCTCTCTCCTTTGCCATAACTTCTGCTTTCTTCTTACCCATAGCACGACGAAGTAAGTCGGCTCTACCAAGAGAATAACCTGCCATAACACGCGCTGCATTCATAACTTGTTCTTGGTATACAAAGAAACCGAATGTAGGCTCTAGAATTGGTTTTAAACAATCATGATAATAAGTAACCTTATCCGGATTATTTCTAGCAACCAAATATTCTGGAATAGAATCCATAGGACCTGGTCTATACATTGAAATACCTAAGATTAAGTCTTCAATACAGTGTGGTCTTAATTGTTGCATAAAGCCTCTCATACCACCTGAATCCAATTGGAATACGAAGTCTGTATCACCATTGGCTATCATTTCATATACACCAGCATCATCAACGCCCATTTTGTTGAAGTCTAATTCTTTTCCTGTTTGCTCATAAACATATTTACAAGCATGGTGAATATCTGTAAGAGTAATAAGACCTAAGAAGTCCATCTTTAGTAGTCCTAAGTCTTCTGTTTCACCTTTTTGGAATTGTGTAATAATATCTGTCTTATCTTTCTTTTTTTGAACAAGAAGTGGACAAGCATTAGTAACTACTTCGTTACAAATAACGACGCCGGCAGCATGCATTGAGATATTCTTTGGCATACCTTCAAGTTTTCTAGCCATATCAATAACCTTATGCATTTCTGGATCAGTGTTATATAAGTCAATAAAATCTTGAATACCAGGAATTGGAGTTCCATCTTTTTCTTTAGCAAGACCTAGTGCTGATTTAAATGTCATCTTAGGATCATTTGGTAGCATTTTCTTTGTCTTGTTAACAAGATCAAGCGGAATGTTATAAACACGCGCAACGTCTGCAATCGCGTTTTTTGGTTTTAGAGTACCAAGTGTTAAGATTTGGCAAACTTTATCTCTACCATATTTCTTAACAACATATTCTATTACTTCGCCTCTTCTTTCTGTACAGATATCGATATCGAAATCTGGAGGTGAGTTTCTTTCTGGATTTAAGAATCTTTCGAAAAGTAAATCAAATTGTAATGGTTCAACGTTAGTAATACCAATAGCATAAGCAACAATAGAACCTACTCCGGAACCTCTACCTGGTCCAATTGGAATATCTACTGATCTACTATAGTTAATGAAATCCCACACAACAAGGTAATATGAGTCAAAACCTTTAATGTGAATAACGTTTAATTCAGTTTCTGCTCTATCTATCTTATCTTGAGTTAAATTATCTCCATATCTTCTATGAAGTCCTTCATAGCATAGTCTTCTTAAATATGTTTCTGGCGTCTCACCTGGAGGACAGAATTTATCATATTTTGGATACAATCTTTCGATTTGGTGTTCAACGAATTTAACGTCTTTACACTTATTCATAATTTCAACAGTATTTGTTAAAGCTTCTGGAATCCATGAGAATTTCTCAAGCATTTCTTCATAGCTTTTTAAATACCAGTTGTTTGAATCAAAGCCCATTCCGATTTCTTCACCAACTCTCTTACCTGTTTGGATACGAAGCATTATATCGTGAGCTTCAAAGTCTTCTTTCTTTATATAGTGAACGTCGTTTGTTGCCACAACTTTAGCACCAATTTCTTTTGCAAGTTTAACAAGAAGTGGAAGAATTCTCTTTTCTTCTGCCATATCGTGGTCTTGTAGTTCAATATAGAAATCATCTTTGCCGAAAATATCTTGAAGCTCTTTTGCATAATTAAGAGCTGATTCATAATCGTTATTTAAAAGATATTGAGGAATAACACCAGCAATACAAGCAGATAAACAGATAAGACCTTCTGAATACTTTCTTATACAATTTAAATCTACTCTTGGCTTTACATAAAAACCTTCTGTATATGCAAGTGATGTAATTTTTGTTAAGTTCTCTAAGCCTTTTTGAGTTTTAGCAAGAAGAATTAAATGGTTATAACCATATCTATTTGTAGAATCTTGCTTTGTCATGTCTGCACAAGTATAAACCTCATTACCATAAACAACATTGAATTCTTGTCCTTCTGGAAGAGATTTTCTAAAATCTTGTAGCATTCTATATGCTGGGTATGTACCCATCATATTACCATGGTCAGTAATGGCAACACCTGGCATTCCAAGTCTTGCACATTCCTCAAAAAGAGGCGAATCGTGTCCAACGATTAGTCTTGCCGCCCCGTCTAATAAACTGAATTCTGTATGTAGATGTAGGTGAACAAAAGGAACTGGTTCTCCGCACTCAATTTTTCCCATTAACAATACTCCTTACTTACAACAAAAATAGTCATATTAATATGACTATCCTTGTTTGTAAATTACTTAAAACTTAAAGTAATATTATTATACGTTTATTATGGCTTATTTTCAATTATAACTACTCACTTTTTACATTAGCATTTTCATCACTATCGATTTTTTCCTCTAATTTAGATTTATCTACTTTAATAATGTATTTTTGAGCAAATGGATATAAAACACCATAAAGAATCACAGCTATAACAATAGATAAACTTCCTTGAACACAGTTCTTTGGTAAAGATACTAGAGCGGATTCTTTAGTTCCATAACTAAATGCCTTTGCTACATAGTAACCGCCTACCATCCAAGCAGCAGCTATTATCATGCCTACAACATATATAGCATATTTAATAATCTTATCTTTCTTTTCAGATCCTTGAATATATCTATTTGCAAAATATACAAATAAACCAGCAATAAGACCCTCAATACTCTTAATACCTAATGTGAACCACATAGTTGTTGGATAAGTTATTAAGTCTGCTAAAAATGAACCTAAACCTCCAGCTATAAAACCTGGAATTGGTCCAAAGAAACTTGCTGTTAAGAATATAACAGCATCACCTAGATTTGTGTAGCTTTCGCCTGTTTGAATCTTCAATACCATTGTGGCTACTGCTACCATAGCACTCATTACCGCAGTAAAAGCGATAGTACGAGTGGAAAATGTGCCCTTTCTCATCTAAAGGCCCTCCAATAAAAACTTATTTGCAATAATCCAAGGTATTTTGTAAATTCTTTTAAACTACAATACTCCTTCCCATTCTGACTTTACAGGCGGTTGTGGAATCTCACCACATCGGCTGTTGGGGCTGTTGGACTCGTTCGACTTACTCGACATTACCACCGGTTGACTTATTCGTCACCCAAAGATATCTTGCATACCAATAATATATAACTTATTAACCTACCAAGTCAATAGGTTTATTCAAATTCTTTTGATTTTTTTAATATTTTTTCTAACACTCTATTTAGCGAACTTTTTGTTAATCCAACAATAGAGGCAAGCTCACTTAATGAAGCATCATGATTTTCAAGTCTTGCATGGCAAACTTTTGCCATTTTCTCATCTAAATTATCTATTCCTATATTCTTATCCAATAGTTCAATAGCATATATATGTTTAGATGAAGCAGTGATTGTTTTATCTAAATTTGCCATTTGGAAATTATTTTCTCTATTTAGATTATTATTAACTTCTCTATTCACGTTTATATCAGATAAATCTAATACCGCATTACTTGCTCTAACAAAAGCTAGCATATCACTCACTACTTGATAGCTCTTTCCGTATATTGAATAAGATGACTCTCTATCTAAATAAGATAAACTAATACCACATTTTTGAAGCATTCCCTGAATTGCTTTAGCATAATAGTCTTCAGAAAATACAAGTTCTACATGGTATCCTGCATTATCGTCTACACCTTCTGGGAAATATACACTTCCATTAGACACAAATACACCTTGAATATAACTCTTAGCTTTTTCTAAGTTTGAGATATTCTCAACATACTTTGTATTATCTTCGATAATAAGCTCACCATTTTCATAATGAGTTAGTCCCATTGTCTTTAGAATACTATTAGCAAATTCGCCACTTACATTTATTGTGTATAATCTTGGTTCTGTTGTTTTAAAACCAAGTTCAAGCTCAACATCAAACACTTCTTTAAGAAGGCCATATACTTCCATACATAACTCTTCTGTTTTGAACTCATACTCTAAAGCATATTTATTTGCTTTAAATAATTGCAAAGAACCTAGACACTTTGTAACACCAGCAAGAAATGCTGTCTTTAAATCAGCATCTTGTGTTTCTACATTAGATATAATCTCGTCTACAGTATTCTTTGTGTAATTCATTATGATTTAGATCTTAACTTAATTACGCTGCTATTATAATTTACTACCCTGTCTTGAATCTTTAATTCTTCAATAAGATTCAATGCATAATCTACTCTACCGATTTGATCAAGTTCGTGTGCATCAGAATTGATTATAAACTTACAATCTGTATCTAGAAGTTCTAATAAACCTTCTTTTGATGGCATCTCATGTCTTGTAGAAATCTCTACATAAGTACCTAACTCTGCACAAGCTTTCCCGAATGTTTTATAGTCAAGACTAAGTAGATAACCTGGGTGTGTTACAACATCTATTGGATATCTATCTAGCATATCCAAATATGTCTTTGTATTCTTTTCAATTTGAGCTTTTGATATATGACCCATTTTCCAAAGTAGAGCTGGGCATACCATATTAAATAAAGCTGGTATCTTCCATTCTGTAGCTGTCAAATGATAGCCCGATAGAATAATATCCATTTCTTTAATTTGCTCTTCAGTTAAATCGACATCGCCTTTTTTGTTAATAATATTAGCTTCAACACCTAGCATTATTTTAATATTCTTGTATTTTTCTCTAAGTACTGCCACTTGCTCTTTCATACTTTCAAATTTCTTTGGAGTAATACCAGCAAATGGTTGTCCAAAACCGTGATCAGTAATGGCAATAACTTCCATTCCCCTTTCAATAGCTTTTAAGACATTCTCTTCTATTGTCCCTTTTCCATGAGAATTAACTGTGTGTGTATGATAATCTGCCTTTATAAATCTATCCATTATTCCTCAAATACATAAACTACATCTGGGAATACAGTCAACTTTCCTTTTGGAATATCTATTCCAGTTAACAAATCATTTGTATCCCTCTTGATTGCATATAACAATCTTTCTTTTGTTGTATTAGCGACAAGTGTAATAGTCTTTTCTGCTTTTCTCTTCATAACAAGAAGACCATTCTCTTCGGCTATAATTTCAATTTCGCCAACCATTTCATCTCTATATTTATTTCTCATATTACCAAGAGCAACATAATGAGCGTGAATATCTTTATCTATATGACCCCAATCCATTGGCAATCTATTCATAGGATCTTCAAATCCTTGCATTCCTATTTCATCACCATAATAAATTGTAGGTATTCCTGGAAGAACGAATTGTAACGCAGAAGCAATCTTTAATCTTCTTACTGCAAGATCATAAGCATCTTTTCTTAATCTATATTCTAACTTTTCTTCTTTAGATGCACATGAAGCACTCTCGCATACACCACTTAAAACAGTTAATGCTCTTTCTGTGTCATGTGTACCTATTAAATTCATACAACAATCTAAAGATTGTTTTGGATAGTTTTCAATAATACTATCCACGTTGTCTTTAAACCACTCAGCACTTCCACCCATTGTATAGCCCAAGATAGCATTCTTAAATACATAATTCATAACGCCATCAAGTTCTTCACCTTGGAAATAATGTCTTCTATATTCATAGGCAACCTTATTTGAAGCATCTTCCCATACTTCACCAATCATAAGATTGTCTTTATTAACGCGTTTTATAGCCTTTCTAATGTCTTTAACAAAGTCTTCGGCTAGTTCATCGACAACGTCTAATCTCCAGCCTCTAACGCCTAAAGAAGACCATTTCTTTATTACGCCATTAATTGGATTTGTAATTAAATCTCTAAAGCCATTTGGTGTAGCTTTGATTGTTGGGCATACAGTAACTCCCCACCAACAATGATACTCGTCTGGGAATTTATAGAATGTGTACCAATTAAAATATGGGCTTTGTTCAGATTGGTAAGCACCAAGTGAATCATAATTTCCAAATTTATTAAAGTATAGGCTATCTGCTCCAGTGTGGTTAAATACACCATCAAGCATAATCTCTATACCTTTTTCATGAGCCTTAGTTATAAGTTCTTTGAACTTAGATTCAGAACCAAGCAATTCATCAACTTGCATATAATCGCCAGTATCATATCTATGAGTAGATGATGATTTAAAAATTGGTGATAAATATAAAAGTGTTACATTTAGTTCTTTTAGATAATCAAGTTTATCTATGATTCCTTGGAAATTACCACCATAGAAATCATTAGCTCTATATACGCCATCTGGGTCTCTTAAAGTTAGAGGCTCATTCCATCTTTTTAAAACACCTTGCTTTGTAAACTTGATTGATGGATCTTTACCCTTACAGAACCTATCTACGAATATATGATAAATAACCCCACCCTTTGTGAAGTCAGGTGTCTCATAATCCGAATCATAGATTGTTAATTGATAGCCTGTGTCTGCACCTTCTTTGGCTTTTACAAATTCACCCTCTTCTGTGTAGAAAACAAACTTATAGAAATATAAACCTACTTCTAAATCCTTAACATAGCCTGTAAAACAAGATAAACCATCTTTTGAATAAGAATAGTCAAGAGGGAACTCAAAAGGTTCCTCTTGACCATCTGGATATACTTTTATTAAAGCTTTTTGTACAAATACACCATCTTGGCAGAAAACATTGAATTCTATTGTTTCATCATTGCTTACTGCTCCGAATGGTTTCTTATATTTTGTATTTTTACTATCAAAGAAAATTTGCATTATTTAGTTTTCTTAACTGGTTTAGCAATCTTAACTTCTTTAATAGGCTTTGTGAAATCAACTGGTGTTAATTTCCAGATACGATCTACATACTCTTTAACAGCTCTATCTGATGAGAAGAAGCCTGCCATTGCTGTGTTCATTAATGACATTCTTGCCCAACGATACTTGTCTGAGTATGCCTTATCTAGATTATCTTGAGCTTCACAATATGAATCGAAATCACATAATACCTTATAAGTATCTGAATTTACTAAGCTATCTGCAATTTCATTGAATTGTACTCCATTGATACCTTCTCTTAAACCATCGATAACTCTCTTAATTCTTGGATTAGAGTTATAGAAGTATGAAGGAGCATAACCATTTCTATTGATTTCATCAATTTCATTAGCTCTCTTACCGAAGATAAAGATATTGTCTGCACCAACATTTTCGAAGATTTCGATGTTAGCACCATCCATTG
>JAEEGL017313117.1_pt1 | contig 18210 bp, 8 predicted proteins | sample 9134231 | NCBI WGS metagenome assembly JAEEGL01 (sample SAMN16246548, study PRJNA631951) | gut metagenome | biome: gut microbiome; feature: rumen; material: fiber-attached | host: Bos | place: Iran: Karaj | collected 2018-10 | reverse complement strand
GTCACTTCTTCCTGGTACAGGAAACGAAGCTTCTCAGTATCCAGGATCTCAATCTGATGAATGTCACCAGGTTCCCACTGGCCTTTTACGGGACGGATGATAAAGCGACCGCTTTCGACCATCTCTTCCTCTTCTTCCTCGTCCCACATGCCAATCAGGTCTTCAAAGTATTCGACTGCCTGCAGACTGAGCCCCATCGCTTCGATCAGATAGCGCTCCAGGCTTTCATCTTCGGGAAGACCAAGGGCTTTTAAGACGTCCGCTTCGGTCAGCTTCTCCACGGTCAGCTCTTCGTTTTTGCGGGCTTCCTGAAACTGCTGATCGATTTCATTTAACAGCGCCTGTTCTTCCTCGGTAAAGGAGGTCTCTTCCTCCTCTCCCTTAATCACTTTCTTTTCTTCGGATTCCTCTTCGGGTTCTTCTTCCTCCGGTTCCTCCGTTTCCGCGTCTTCGTTTTCTTCGGAAGGATCCTTCTGGCCTTCGGCCTCGTTTCCTTCGGCCTGTTCACCCGGATTCTCCGCATCGGTCCCTTCCTTGGGTTCCTCCGGATTTTCGGGTTCATTTCCTTCGCCCGTTCCTTCCGGATTCTCCGTCTGATTCTCTTCGGGTTCTTCTTCCTCCGGCAGGACTTCCAGTGCGTAGAACGCCAGAATAGACCGGATGGTTTCCTCTTCCAGTTCCAGTCGCTCCAGCTCTTCCTTCAGTTCCTCCCCGGTAATCTCTTCGTCTTTCTTGCGTTTGGCCGCGGCCTGCGCGTCCTTTAACACCTCTTCGGAAAGCTCCAGAGCCTCCCAGATGGCAGCCTCTTCCTCAGGCATAACCTCTTCCAGGGTGAACTCCACCCCTTCTCCGCCTTCGGTCAGGTCGCGCACCGCCAGGCGCTGTTCCACTTCCACCTGTGTCAGGCCATAAGCCACCACCGTGATTTCCATCTGCGGCGACACTTCCAGCTCCGACACATAGTTGGGCTCATAATCCTTCAGGGACTCTCCGTCCGCAAACTGAGGATACAGCGTCAGATCCTTTTCCACGGCGTCTTCCACGCCAACGCGCTTTGTCAGCTCCTCATCATAACACCAGCCCAGGAATACCTTGTTCATACAGGTGGGGGTGGTGATGGTCGACAAAAGCGTGCCATGGGGAAGCATCATGGTTTCCGGAAGAACGGTATTCTCCTTATCCGCTTCCTCTGTATCTTTGGGCAGGGCAAAGGTAACCTCGTGGTATACCACGACGTTTTCGCCCTGTTCCTGTTCTTCCTCGCCGGCTTCCTTATCCGGCTCCGTATTTGACCCGCTCTCCTTCAGGGTTCCAGAGTCTTTTTCCTCTGTTTCCCCGGCAGCCGCGGCAGGGGAAGCCTCCTCCTGCCCTTCAGCCAAAGCCATGCCTCCGGGGAAGCCCCCCTGCAGGTTTCCGTTCAAAACCTGCAGCGGGAGTCCCGTCACCAGCATGGAAAGCACCAGGATGAGCGCCAGTAAATGTTTTCCGATTTGCCTGGTTCTCATGATCCATGTCCTCCTTCGGTCAGATCGTGATATCTTCCTTCGTTTCTTTTCGGACCCGGTTGATCGCCCGCGTAAAAGACAGGTGATCAACCGGATCGTTTACCCAATCCTCCCCAGGGATCATGGGTTATCAGGAACCGGATTGTCTTCCGGAACCGTCAGTTTCGGGATCACCGTGCCTTCGCGGATCAGTTCGCCGCAGTCCGCGCAGATGGTATCGCCCGTGTAACCGGTATTGGTTTCGGTTGCCTCCTTCGCGTCCACTACATAGGTTTCGCCCTTGTGGTTCTCCGGATCAACCGGTATCTCATAGGTTCTGGTCTGGCCGCAGATCTTGCAGGTTTCCCCTCCGGAACCCGTATGCGTACAGGTAGCCGGCGTCACCATGCTGCTCTTCTCCCAGATGTGCTCTACGTGAACCAGAACAACATTCACATCCGCTTCCTTCGCCAGGTCCGGATCTTCCGGCTTTATGTGGATGGCCACAAGCTGGCCATTCTTCAGAGAAGCGATTTCCGTGCTTTCATCCTTCCAGCTTAAAGCGGCCCGGATGCCCACACAGTTGTCCATATCCTCGCTGCTTCCCACACAGGCCTGGAAGAACAGACCGGGATCGATCTGGCTTAAGGTCTGCGCGCCTTGATCCTCCGCGGTCTCAAACAGCTTTTCAATCAACAGCGGCTGATAGCCCTTCAGGGAATCGCTCGGGATATTCACTTCTTCCCAGGCCCGAAGCAGTGTCTCCACCGGAATCGGCCCCAGTGTTGTCTGTCCGCACACCAGACAGGTGTATTCCATCAGACCCGGCTCGGTGTCCGTAGCCGCTTTGACTACATCTCCTGCCTGCCAGGTATGCGCCATCTTCGAAGGAACCACCTCGCCCCATACCAGCACCGTTCCGCAGTCCTCGCAGCGCTCATCGCCGGTGTACCCGTCGGTAAAGCAGCTGACTGTCACCTTGTTCACGATGGTGGTATGTTCATGGTATCCAGGGTTTACAGGAGTCGTGGTCTCCAGGGTTTCCCCGCAGTTCTGGCAGGTCTGCGTGACAATGCCTTCCAGCAGACAGGTGGCTTCCCGGGTAACGACTCCGTTGTCCCAGTTGTGAGCGCCGGTCATAGGAATGCTCTTTCCTTCGGCAATCAAAACGCCGCAGTCTCTGCAGAAGGTATCGCCCTCATAGCCGTCTTCGCCGCAGGTTGCTTCCACACGCTTTTCCGTCCTGACATTCGTATGATTATCCGGATTGATGCCCAGTTCAATCTCCTGCTTTTCATCACAGTACAGACACTTCTTAACCAGAAGGCCTTCCTTGGTGCAGGTGGCTTCCTTGGTCACTTCGCCTTCATCCCAGACATGCGTGTTGTGCTCCCAGGAAGCTTTGATCTCGATGTCTTCGTCCGGCATGCGCGCGTCGTCCGAAAGCTTCTTGCCGTCCAGCTTCCATTCGGTGAGTTCATGTCCCGGCTTTTTGCTAACGACAGGAGCTTCCAGAAGGCTGTCATACGCCACCGTCTTCTCGGATACGGTGTCCCCGTCGATGGTCCATTTCACGGTATGCTGATTCCGCGTCCAGGAAGCCGTCACGGTAACGCTTTCATCCGGCATCGTAAAGCTGCTCGTCAGTTTGTTGCCTTTTACCTTCCAGTCGCTTAAGGTAAAGCCGGTCTTCTTCTGGGAAGGAGGATCCAGCTCGTCTCCGTAGGCGACCGTTTCCGTCTTCACCACGTCTCCGTCTATGGTCCAGTACACCTTATGACTCCTCTTCTTCCAGGAAGCCTCAATGGTGATGTCCTCGTCGGGCATGGTGGTTTTGGATGTCACTTTCTTTCCGTCCAGATACCAGCCTTCAAAATCCCAGCCCGTCCGATTTTCTACGGAAGGACCTGCCGGGATCGCCCGGCCGTAGGAAAGGGTCTGGGTATCCAGCGTATTCTTTCCGTCCACCCAGGTGGCCTTGTTCTGATTAGGGATCCAGCTCGCGGTCAGGGTGATCTCATGATCCGGTACGGTGGTAACGCCCACTATAAGCGGAACAGTCCCGTTCATCCAGGGCGAGAGGGTGTAATGCTTTTTGGTAATCGAAGGAGGATCCAGCTTCTCGCCGTATTCCAGCAATTCGCTTTCCTCCGTCGTGCCATCCACCACCCAGCTGACCATGTATTTGTTGATCTGCCAGGCTGCTACGGCGGTCACGTCGTGCGCGGGCATCTTCTTCGGCAGCGGCGTGGTGCCCACCATCCATCCAACCAGGGACAATCCTGTCTCCGAAACAGCCGGAGGAACCAGCTCTGTGCCATAAGGAAGTTCCTGCGTCAGGATCACTTCTTCTCCCTTTACCCACTTGATCGTGTACGACACCGTGTTGAAGGAACAGCTGATGGTGATGTCATGATCCGGCATGGTCTCGTTTCCGGTCAGCGCGGCGCCGTCATACATCCAGACGGAGCGGGTATAACCTTCCTTCACCGCAATCTCGGGCGGAACAATTGGCGCGCCGTAGGCTGCTTCCGTTTTGTCCACCGTTTCACCGTCCACCTTCCAGGCGCTGGAATACGTATTGATCTCCCACACGGCTTCGGCTGTCACATCCTGCGCGGGCATGGTGCTCTGTTCCGTGATGATCTCGTCGCCGATCTTCCAGTTTTTCAGGCTGTAACCTGTCTTACTGACCGCAGGGGCCTTCAGCGGATCCCCGTACGCTACGGTTTCTTCCGCCGCCTTCGTATCCCCATCCATCCAGGTGATGGTAAAGCTTTGCTTTTCCCACTGCGGGTAAAGCGTTACGTCTTCATAAGGCGGGTATTCATAGCTCTGACCGTTTTCATCCGCCCAGCCGGTAAAGGTAAAGCCTACCAGGGCCGGAACATCCTTCGGTGCGGTCAGAACACGGCCTACCCAGTGGGTGGGTACTACAAGGGCGTTTTCACCGTACACCCAGCTGACATTCACCATGACAGGGGCACGCTGTAAAATATAGGTATACACGCCGGGGGCAACGATTGTTTCATCGTTTACTTCCTCCCAGGCTGCCATCTGCTGCCGTACGCCGGTCTCATCCAGCGCTCCGGGCAGCGTGTAAAGGGTATAGGTATACCGGCTATCCTTCCGGTAATTCACAATCGTTTCGGGAAGCTGGCTGCCCAGGCTCTGGCCAAACTGGCCTTCCACCTCCGCGTCCAGAACAGCATATTTCCTGTTTCCCGTATCATACAGGAACCAGTTCATGACAGCGGACTGCGGCGTCCATACGGCCGTAAGGACAAGATCTTCATCTGGCATGGGCATGGTTTCGAATTTCGTGCCATCTTCCATCAACCATCCTTCCAGGTCGTAGCCGTAACGCTCCAGATCCTGAATGGGCGCTACCAGTTCATCCACGGCTTTCAGCGTCTCGCGCGCCACTTCCCCTTCAGACATCCAGGTCACCATATGTTGGTTCGGAGTATACTGTGCCACAATGGTGATATCCTCGTCGGGCATGGTATCTTCTTCCGTCAACAGTCTGTCTCCAATCTTCCATCCCTCAAAGGTATACCCGGGGATCTCTTCCAGCTCAGGAGGCGTCAGCGCATCGCCGTACAGCAATGTCTGTACCAGCTCCATAGACTTTTTCGCATTGGACGACACCCAAAGTACCCGGTGTTCATTACGCAGCCAGGAGGAGGTGATGACCAGATCCTGATCCGGCATGGTTTTCCTGTACTGAGATAACAACGTATCTCCTACCATCCAGGAATCCAGATGATGGCCTTCCTTTTCCAGTTCAGGGGCTTCCGGCAAAGGTCTGCTGTAGCATACCGTATGGCGTGCTGCCTCTTCCCCATCCACCTGCCAGGAAATCGTATGCTCGTTCAGCTCCAGATGTCCCATCACCACCAGGCCGCCTGCCGGTACGGAGGCAATCCCGATAGGCGTGACGTCTCCGGCGGATATCTTGAAATCACCATTCGGATTATACCTTGCCAGGTCCACATACGGGATCACCTGATCCCAGACGGGCGTTTTCCCTTCCGGCAGGCTGGTAAGCTCAGGCGTGACGCCATCTAAGGACGCCCCATAAGGAAGCTCTGTCTTCCCCAGGACCTGTCCTCCTACCAGATAATAGCTATAACGCGGAATCGTAATAAGTCTCGATGGATAGAGTATGGAATACGAAGGCCTTAACCGTATTAAATCGTTTATCGACGACTCCCTTCTTATCACCAGGGCATCCACAATCCAGTACACCGGCTGCGGCCTGGGCTCCCACCTGGCGATGATATCGATATCGTTGTCAGGCATCACAAGGGTCTCGTCAAGCGGCTGTTCGCCATTTCCATCGAACAGATCCACATACCAGCCGACAAATTCATACCGGGCGTCCTCCAGATCCAGTTCCGGCTTGTACAGATCGTCCAGCTTGTCTCCATAGCGCGCCACCGTCTCTCCCAGGGACTCGTCCAGGGATTTCCAGTTCACCATATGCGGTGTGGCTCTCCATTCTCCCACAACAGCAATATGATAGTCAGGAACCCGTGCGGATCCATCCATCTCTGTGTCCGCGCCGCGTGCTCCTTTCTCGGCGTCGTAGTAGTAATACTTAAACCACTCTACCGTTTTTCCCAGTTCCGTAAGCTCAGGGGCAATGCTGCTGACCAACGTATCGTATGGCGCGATCGCTGTTTCAACCACTTCGCCGTCCACAATAAAGGTGACTTTGTACTTGTTTTTCTCCCACCTGGCGTAGACATTCATGTCGCGGGCCGGCATCCGGTCGTCCTCCTGAACTGCTCTGTTGTCGTCCCGGATCCAGACTTTGAACGTGTAACCCATGCGGTTGACGGACGGAGGAGTCAGAGGCATGTTCCAGCCAAGTACTTGCTTACTGTACAATTCGTCTTTTGTCTTGTACCAGCTCACAACATAGGGATCAACCTGGAATTCACCGTTTATATACTGGTTGAAACCACCAATGCGGGTGATTTCTTTTTCAATATACTTACTTCCAACCCATTCTCCGGTCGTCCACTTCACGGGATAATACGAATACTGTTCCATGCCGCTCTTGATCTTCTGGGGCAGCGCGTCAGTCACCAAAGTGCCAAAGGAAACGTCACTTTCATCCCTTGCAAGATCTAACGACGAAAGAGGTTCATACAGCCTCCACCACACATGAACCGTGGAAGGCTTGTAGATCAGCTCGATATAATACCCCTCTTCCAACGTAACCGATATTTGCGTTCCGGCTGTTATCCCACAGGCAACATCCTTTACGCCGCCCGGAATATCGATTTCCGTTGGCAAGTATACTGTTGCACTATAGAGGAAGGAGCCAAAATTAAACTCTTTCCAGACAACTTCCTTATGTGCCGGAATATAATCGTGCTTCATGCTGCTGACCAGTTGCAGATTCGGCCACCATCCATCCACCATCTGCTTGGTAATGGTAAAGGTTCCCTGTCCGCCCTTAACGCCTGTAACATACTCTGTATTAAGCAGCTGCAGGGTTTCCTTTTCGCCGTCATAACTCATCGCTTTGAAATACACCGGTACATCAACCGCTTCGCCTTTCCAGTGCACTTTCATCGTACGGCTGTAAGTCTCCGTGCTAAAGCTTAAACCCTGTTCCAGATACGTAAAGGTGATCTCGCCCCACAGCTCCAGCTCCCCGTTTTGCGGCAGTACATGAACCGAGTTATCCACCGGATCATAGAGGAACGACGTTTTATTTAACGTTTTGCCACTGGCGTCCGTAGTTCTCACCTTCACGCTGAAATATTTTTCATTATATTGCGTATACGAGTTGCCGTCCGCCGTCTTAAAGGAATAGTTCTTGCTTCCTCTGTCCTTCGAGTCAAGACTGTTGTTGTCCACCTTGCCATTTGTCATATCCATGCTTTCCATTTTAAGCACATCCGCGGATATGGTTTTGGAATGCTGGGAATTTTTCAGTTCTATTTTCAGGCGGGAATCATTCGGATTCTTGATCATGAAATCCACAGGAGAATACTTGCTTCCAAGGGTAAGCAGCGGCCATTCCGTTTTATACAGATTCTTCCTGGATGAGTATTTTCCGAATCCCACCTGAGCATAAAAATCAAGTGTGAAGTAGATTCCCACATCCAGATACATAGCACCTTTTGCAAGACTGGTACTCTTTTCCTTCTTGATATACGTATACTCAAACCAGATGAAACCATACAGCTCAGCGTATACGCCAATCTCTCCCTGCAGTCCTACCGAATCAAAGGCTGTACTGATCAGGCCCAGCCGCAGGTCGATCACCACACCGATTTTGAATCCGATGTTTCCGAACAGGAAGAGGTTTACCCGCAGGTTCTCCGCTTCAATGTCCCACGAACTTTTCTCGACATTGTGGTCCTTTGAATACATGGTAATGCTGTAGGCTTTGGCTACCCCGTAAGAGATGCCCATGCCCAGCATACAGTTCACTTTCAGCCTGGACACCAGATTGAGGCCAATGCTGAACTTGCAGAAGCCAATCTTATCCAGGTTAATGCTCACCTTGAAAATCTCCTTATCGAAGATTTTGATGTACTCGGCACCGTCCTTCAAAAATTCGGAATACTTCTGCGGCAGGCTTCCCATAACGCCGCTGCCCTGTTCCTTCTTCTCCAGGGATTCCAGGGCGGAAACCAGATTCTTCATGGCTCCGCTGTTTTTGCCCAGATCCATCCCCTTGGTCAGGCCGCTTGCCAGTTTGCTGAAAGCACTGTCGTTATTCTTTTCCGTCTGCGTGGTAACCGTAGCCGTAAAGCCCAGCGCGGAATAGGAGCCAACTCCAAACTCCACCCAGAATTTATACTGATAAATATACTTAATGCCCAGAAAGCCCTTTTTCGTCTGCTTCCAGTAATCAGCAGAATAATAGTACATGACTTCCTGTTCAGCGGTCATCTCACCTCTGATGACCAGTTTATTGTTGTTCGGAAGATGGATGGTAACGGTAAAACCATATTTGACTACCACCCGTTTACCCTTTCTGCCGGAAAAATGTTTCAGATCGCTGGACAGATTAACGGATGGTTTGGAATCCGCCTTAAATTCCACCGAACTTCCCGACGCCAGGCGGCGTACTTCTTCCAGAGTCAGGCTTTCCCCGTCTTCCGTCTGGAAGGTAACCGTTCTCAAAGCCTCGGCATATTCGGTGTCATCCAGATTCGTCTCCAGCTCCTGGTCCGCAATCAGGGCGGTCAGGTAAGCGGCGGACCGATCCATCACGGTGCTCTCCGTTATCTGGCGGGAGATTTCCCTTTCAATCTCCTCCCGCTCCTCATCTGTCATGGGAACGTCCAGATCGATCTTTCCCTCATGGAAATACCCGGTCTCATCCTTCTCAATGTCTTCTTCCGTGATCGCGTCATACCGGATGGTCACAAAGCCTTCCGCTTCTTCTACGCTCTTTACGCGGCCTATACCCGTGACAGATGCCAGGGTCTCATCATCCGCCGCCAGCGCATCAGCCATGCTGCCGGTATAGAAGTACAGCCAGTCGTTCTCATTCAGCTCGGTTGAAGCGCTTAAATTCAGCGCCTCATACACCGGGTCGGAAAAATCCAGCGCTTCCAGGCTTACCACAATCACGCCGTCCTCAAAGGAACCGTCATCCTGCAGCACGATGCTGTCCGGCAGGTCAACCACCTCCGTGGCGTCCACCTTGCCATAGGAATAGCTGCCGCCTCCCAGATCCGCCAGGATTTTGACATACGTAATTTCGCCATCCACGCCGGAGCCATCCGAAAGCAGCTCGCCATCGTAAACGCCCACGACATCACCAGCCGTCAAAACCTCTTCACCGCTGTAGCTAAGCTGTTTGATCTCGTCTTCGGTTTCTTCGGGAACCATTCCATCGTCACTGACGGCCACATCAAACAGGCTTTTTCCCACTTCCACGCCTTCCACCTGCAAAACAGGCACAAGCTTCACGCTGGCGCGCAGGCGAAGGTTATCAACATCTTCACCGTAGATGTTAAAGTTATTGTAGATGACGGAAGCGCCCGTGGGCTCTTCTTCATCCAAAAAGCGCAGGTTTTCGGTATCCAGAATCTCAACCTGGTACTGATGACCGGCCGTCCACACTCCCTCCTCGGGGAAAATGACAAAACGGGCCGTTTCTTTCTTCTCTTCTTCCGGTTCCACGCCCAGTTCATTTAAGATGGAAACGGCGATATTGTGATTCAGATTCAACTCTTCGGTCAGATATCCCAAAAGAGCATCTTCGTCCTGGGCATAGGAAAGCCCGATGGCCTCCGCTATATCGGTGTAAGTCACCGGATCCACGCCCTTTAAAACCAGCTCCTGATAGAAGGAATCTAAATATAACCGGGCAGCCGAAATCCGGTCTTCCAGATAATCGGTTTCCAGGGTCAGGTCCGGATAATTCAGCTGAGCTGCTTCCAAAGCTTCTTTTCTTGCACGCTCTTCCTCGTCTTCCTTGGCCTGGGCCAGCTTTGCCTGGTCATAGTCCGTGTCCGCGTAAGCGGCAAGGATTTTCTCAACGGACTGTTCATCCACTTCCAGGAACACCAGGGACTTCTGCAGTCCGGCCGCGTCAAGGATGCCTTGCTCCTTCATACCCGCGACCACCTTGACCTGCTCTAAGATGAACGGAGGGATATCCAGGTCTTCCCAGGCAAACGGCGGCTCTTCCGGCTCCGGCAACAGAGTCAGGATAAAGCCGCGGCTTTCCCCGTCTTCATCCCCATCGGTAAAGTCTCTCAACTGGATGAAGCCGGCGGCTTCCTCTTCCGTCAGGCCATAGGACACCACCACGATCTGGCTGTCAGGATCCAAATCTTCCGCGGAAATATACGAAAGGTTGTATTCCTCCTCCATGCCGGCCTTTTTCACGAACTTGGCATAGAGAGTGATATCCTCTTCTACCGTGTCCTCGTCTCCGGCCGCCATGGTCAGATCTTCTTCGGAGTACCAGCCTTCAAACAGGCATCCCGTGCGCTCCGGCACGTCGATGGAAGAAATGAGGTCGCCATGGGGCACCATGGCGGTGTCCGCCATCTTGGTTGCCTCCCGTTCTTCCTCACCTTCCCCCGCGGGCAGAGCCAAGGTCACTTCATGGTACACAACATACCTGATCCCCTCTTCTGCGCCTTCCGGATTATCCAGAAAGGCAGCCGGATCTACCGGATCTGAATGAATCTGCTCATCCGATCCTTCTTGTCCTTCCTGCAGCTGACTTTCCCCGTCAGCCGGCGTTTCCCCTGTGACGCTGCTTTCCGGCAGATCGCCGGGCGCTTCCTCGGCAAAGCTCTGCAGAGGCAGCCCGCAGATAAGCAGGGTGAACGCCAGCAGGAACGCCAGACAGCGTTTGTGCATACGCGTTTGATTCATGGTTTGTCTCCTCCTTCCAACCAGATTTCTTCCGCATTCTGTTCTTGTTTCTCTTTCTTCTTCCTTCGCCTTTTTAACACGACCGTCACCAGGACCCCAATCATGAAGGCGATGACAGCCACCAGCACATAGCCTCCGGCGTCTTCAAACAACATGGTAGATCCGCAGTACATGTCAGGACCCCCGCTCGGGTGTGTTCCGCTGCTTTCATAAAGGAGGAAGAGCAGGCACATCGCCAGAGCAGCACAGACCGCCCCTGACATTCCCGTTTCCCTTCGCTGCTTTGCGCGCTGCCGGATCTCCATACGCGCATGCAGAGATGAAAGCCGTTCCTCTGTTGTCATTTTCCGACACACCTCCTTCTACGTTTGTTCTGCAGGCAGCACTCGGACGTTTTCGCCCAAGCTCCTTATGTAATAGCTTTGATCTTCACATGCCGATCAGCCCTGCGGACCGCCGCGCACTGCCCTTCTACTTATACCGTGTCCGAAAGGAAGAAAAACCCGAAGGGGAAAATAAAAAAAATTCAGCACGATTCTCCTGGGATCTGTGCTGAGTAGATACGATTGATTTCTTTGCGCAAAAACGGACCGGAGTAATCATCTCCGACCCGCTTTTTTCACAGTGTTCTGTTTTTTGCGTCTTCCTCATCTGGAGGAAGCAACTCTTGGAGCAAGGAAAATCAGATAGAAAAGAACCACCGTCAGAGGGATTGCGCTTCCGATCCAGAAAACAAACCCTGACTGACTGACAAGAATGTTAAAAATAGCATGAAAGGTGATGACAAAACACAAAAGGGCAAATACCCCAACCGTCCGAAGCCAGGTCTGATTCCAAAGGAAATACAAGCCCATGGCCACTACGACGCCGCATACCACATGCATGGCTCCGGTGCCAAAGCCACGGACCAGAAGCCGCAAAAGATCCGATGAACCATAGGAAGACAAAAAGCACACATTCTCAAACGTGGCAAACCCGACCGATACCATCATGGTTCCGCCAATCGTAATTTCCCTTTCCGGTTCAAAGATCAGCAGAAAAAAAGCCATAGGCAGAAGCTTCATGAGTTCCTCTACTACAGGGGTAATCTCAAACGAAGCGGTTGCCCGGTCCACACCGGCTATCCCGGTCACAAACGTACTGACATACGCAGAGAGCAGGCAGGTGGTCATTCCCGCCAGTACAAACAAAAGAGACCGGCGCCCTTCCCGGCGCATACACAAAATGGCCACCAGCAGCGGAGCAGCCAGACAAGCGTAAATATTCTCTATATAAGTCATGTCTCCACCGCCTTTTGAGTTGCAGGGATAAAAAGCAAAAAGCTGATAGACAGAAGGAAATCGATCCATATGTAGGGATTCAGCGGAGAATCCCCTTCCCAGATACAGGAAGCGGTCCATAAGGCGTATTCCAACAGGCAAAATGTCAGCACAGCCCCAACGACCATGCGGATCGGTGCGGTTTGACCTTTGTCTGTAAGCCTGCTCAGGGAAGCATGCAGCAAAAGACCCATCAGACCAGCATAAATCAGGTTGCTGACGATTTCCCCTCTCTGCATGTAATACAAAGCCATGACAAAGGCAAACCCAGGACTGAGCCATGCCAGAAGACTCCGACTTTTTACCTGTTCCGGAGGTGAGATATGGCGAATCAGAAAATAGAGAAAAACGATCGCCGCGTACCAGCTCAAATCACTCACGACAGAGATCTGCGGGATCCGCCCCATAAAGACAAGGTAAAGCAGCCAGTAGATATCTCCCAACAGGAAACACCCGTAGAAAAAAGAGAGCAGTGTCCACGTCCGACTCTTGTACTTCCACGCCCTGAACACCGCTGTATTGGTACAGATCAGTAAAAGGACAATCTGAAACGTGTTTTCAAAGCTCTCAATCATGACCCTTTGTTTCCTCTTTTCTGACTCCATTATCCTCGTAAAGATGCTTTCGAATACGGTAACAGAAAATCGTTACCATACTTCCCAGGCAAAAAGCAATCATCGCGATGATCATGTATCCCAGCGCTTCATGTTCGGTAAACAGACTGGCTGTGGCATTTCCTTCACTGATACCGGCGGTAAAAGACGGCACGGCAGTCATCATACCAGCCAGTACAAAGGTCATAGCCAGACATGCCGCAAAAGCCATCACGCTTACCACGCGAAAGCTTCTGCTCCTTTTTTCCTGCGTATAGTTATTCATGCGCCGGTGCAGCTCCAGCACACGCTCTTCGGATGTCATCATAGACTTTCTCTCCTTATATTCAAAACCCACACGAGACCGCATACATCCCATCATGAGGCAGCTTTCATTTTATCAAATAGCTTTCCTCCCATCATGGGATATCCAAATATCAGAAAATATCCGTACGGGTGATTCCCTCTTTTTCCAGCTCCATCCGGAGCCGTTTTTTCCCGTTTCTCAGCAAATCTTCAATCTTCTTTGTCGAACCGCCCATGACTCTGGCTGTCTGTTCATAAGAAAAACCCATATCGTAAAACAGCCATAAAGCTTCTCTGTACTGCGGCGCAATGCGGTTCAGGCACTTCTTCAGGATTTCGCTCCGCTCTCCTTTCCAGGTTGTGTCTTCCGGCGAATCCTCCTGAGCGGGCAGCGTCTCATCCAGGCAAAACTCCTGCCTCTTAAAGCGCATCTTCCAGAGGTGGTTGGCTTTATACCTGGCTACCTTAAACAAATACGCCCGAAAATGTCCTTCCCCTATGGACGGCTTGTCCACCAAAATCACCGTAAAACAGTCAAGCATCAGATCTTCCGCATCATGGGCATTATGCAGAAATGCATCCAGATAGGCGGTCAGTATATCGGCATACCGGAGCATCAGGGAATCACCGGCTGCCTGGTCTCCCGCCAGGTACCGGGCATACAGTTGATCGTCCGACATAACCTCTCCTCCTCCTATAACACCCGCCTTAACTGGAAGTTTTCTTCTATCCTTACAGGAAAACAAAAAAACAATCAGGCTTCGTTTCCTTACATCATATAAGGAAATGGGAGTAAAAGCAAGCGTTTTATTCGCATCACACACGGACGGAATGGTAAATGATGCCTAACAGCATCTAAACACGCGGCGCTTAAGACTTACTTCCTCTTAAACATAAAAACCCTGGAGGGTTGCCGCAGCAACGCTCCAGGGTTTTCTCATTCTCTATACAGTTTCTTCGTGAGGTTTCCAGAATTACAAGCGAATTAGACAAGCATCTTACAAACTCTTCTCCGTCCGATAATTCTCCGGAATCTCTACCGCATGGGAAGCAGGCACACCGCCCGTCTTCTCGGTGGAGGTAAAGACCTTCTTGTAGATGCGATCCAGGAAGGTTTCTTCCTCGTTCTTCTCTTCTACCTTCTGGATGAAGCGCTCCGGAACCTGATCAATCGTCTGCCAGATTTCCATAGCTTCCGCCATCTTCATGCCGCCCTGCACGGCCGCCTTGCGGACCGAGTTGACAGCCTGTACTTCACGCATCTTCTCACCAGATAAGCTGTAGCGGCTCATGCAGAAGATCGTAACCAGCCAGGAGGCCATCGGAAGCAGGCAGAAGCAGATGATAGCGGACAGCTTCATGCCTTCCATGTAAGGAGTTCCTTCTGCAGGCAGAGCATTCAGACCAGGTACCATGAATACAATGAAGATCTGGAGAAGCAGGGTCTGCAGGGAGCTGATCAGCTTGTCGACCAGGCTGAACACGGTGCCCATGATGCCCGGCACGTAGTTACCGCTGCGGTAGGTTTCGTAGTCAGTACAGTCAGCAACCATCGGGATGGTCAGGTTATCGCAGCAGTTGAAAGCGCCATAGCCGCATCCATAGAACACGATAAACGCGATGGTGTAAAGGTTGATGGTGATATGGAAACCACCCTCGGTGCTGAACAGGCTCAGGTAGGTAGCAGGGTTCTCATGGTTGTACAGGCACAGAAGCGCCAGAACACCAATGTAGAACAGGAAGGCGAAGCAGGTAAACTGCGCCACGCCGCGCTTCTGTCCCTTCTGGCCGGCGGTCTTGCTGCCCCAGATAAAGAAGATACCCATGAAGATGAAGCACAGGGCGTAGAACGGGATGAACAGGCCGTTGTAATCGCCCATCAGGCAGCCGTACACCAGGAAGGCTACCGTACCACTGGTGGCAACGGTGGAAGCCAGCTTGTTCAAACCGGCGGAAAGCACCAGCCAGCGGATTTCCTTGTTATTCTTTAAGATGCCTGCATAGTCCTTAAAGGTGGCAGGCTTCTCTGAAACACCCCAGAACTCCGGCCTGTCTTTTTCGGCGATAGCCGCCACAGCCAGGCAGGTATAGATCGCGCTTAAGATGATGACAAACGGCACCATGATGTTGTAGAACTGCACGCCGTAAGCCGCACCGCGAACGTAGGTATAAACCTTGGCCGGATCCAGAGTGCTCAGATCATAATCGATGCCTTTTTCCGTGAATTCGGTTACGAGATCGTCATAGGCAAAACCCTGCTCGGATTCGTAGATGATCAGGCCCTTCGGGCAGATGGCTTCGTTGGTCAGCACGCCGCCGGCCATGACGTTGATCAGAACGATGGAACCGATCATACCGATCATGTTCCAGATAACAAACTGGCTGCGCTGCTTGGGATCATTCGTTAAGCAGGTCTGTCCGGCCTTGGTGCAGGCGCACTGAGCCGTGTAACCGATAACGTAGACGATGTAGCTGATGATGTAAACCACCCAGCGAAGAGCGCTTAAGCTGTCCGGGATCCAGCGGAACGCCACCATCATAAGCACCAGGGACAGGGCCAGCAGGATGTTACCCACGACCATGAAGGGGCGGAACTTACCAAACTTGGTGGCGGTACGGTCCATCAGGCTTCCGCAGATCGGGTCCGTGATACCGTCAAACACACGCATGAGCGGTGCAAAAAGGCTGTTGAACGTACTGATAAACAGGGCGAGACCACCGGAAACAATCGTGCCGGCAATACTTGTGGCGACGGAGCCCGTGAGGTACATTAAAGCCCAATAGGTAAAGTAGGTATAAAAAGCGAAGTAAACATTGGTAGCCGCGTTGTTGAAGGGGAACAGGGCGATCTGCCACTGTTTTGCGCGGTTGACGGACATATCCTTGTTTTCCATAACATTTTCTCCTTCTTATTTCTTCTCGGTCCAGTTCGCGCCCTTATCGCCGGCTTCCTTTAACGTGTAGGAAGGGTTCGGGGTGCTCACCTTCTTAAACACAGCGCGGTCTTCGCAAGCACCGCTTACGGCCTTCACCTCGATGCCTTCTCCCATAGGAACCTCGAAGGTAAAGATATGGCTGCCCTGCTTCGTCTCCTGCTTGTTTCCGTTGACAAACAGGGTCACTTCTTTCTGGTTGGAGTACACCTTGACGGTGATGCGATCTTCGGTTCTGTCTGCAAAACGCTTGGAGCAGATGTGCACGAACGGATCCTCGCACCAGTATGCCTTGTAGATATAGAAGCTATCCTTCTTCGTCTTCCGGTCGAAAGTGATCAGGCCCTTGTGGTTCATGCCGGGCTCGCCGCCCTGATCACGGGCATCCGCCGCGAAATCGTACATGTTCCAGACATAGGTACCCCACATCCAGGGGAACTTCTCGAAGCATTTCAGCATATATTCATGATATACCGCCTGATACTCCTCCGTGTGATCGCCACGGCGGGGCTTTGCGCTGTGCAGGTTCGGCATACCCTCCGCACCGTACTCGCTGTAGCAAAGGCGGCGCTTCGGATAGAATTTGTGGAACAGGCCAAGGAACGCGTCGTTTAACCACAGACCCGGCACATACCAGCCCAGATACAGGTTGTATCCCACCAGGTCGCTGACCTCGTGTACCACCTTGCTGAAGGGGTTGCACATGGCGTAGCAGGCCAGGGTGGTTTCGCGGGAAGGATCCAGCTTGTGGCACAGATCGTTTAACAGATGATGGTTGTCCAGCATGTCCGCGTTATCCTTCGTGGAGATCGTGATCTCGTTGGAAATACCCCAGCAGACGATGCAGGCGTGATGATGGTTCTGAATGATCAGTTCCTTCATCTGGCTGACCGTGTTCGCGCGGCCGTTCGGCATATGCTCGGAGATATAAGGAATTTCCGCCCAGACGACCATGCCGTACTCATCGCACAGATCGTAGAAATACTGGTCGTGCTGATAGTGCGCCAGACGGATCGAGTTGGCGCCCATCTCGCGGATCAGGTCGATATCTTCCTTGTGCATTTCCTTGGTGATTGCGTTGCCCAAGGCCTTGCGGTCCTGATGGCGGGAAACGCCGTGCAGCGGGTAGGAGCGGCCGTTTAAGAAGAAGCCCTTCTCCTCGTCGAAGCGGTATTCGCGAACGCCAAAGCGAAGGCAGACTTCATCCGTCTTTACGCCCTTGACAAGAAGCTCAGCCTGCGCCGTGTACAGATACGGATCCGCCACGCCATCCCAGCGATGCACGTTCTTGATCTGGATGGTCATATCTTCGGTGACCGCGTTCTTTCCCTCGGCCGGCGCCTGCACCTTCGCGGTGCCTTCGCTGACCTTCTTGCCTTCCTGATCCAGGAAGGATACGCGCACTTCCGCATCCGCTGCGGCTACGTCACCCAAGTTCACCCACGCCGTCACGTCCACCGACGCATCTTTTCCGTTCACCTTCGGCGTGACGCGAAGCCCGCGGCCCGCATACTTGCCGCCGTCAAAACGGGTCTTCGGAACCACCTGCAGCTCCACCGCGCGGTAGATGCCGCCGTAGAAGGTGAAGTCCGCCTTCTGCGGATAGATCCGGTCGTTCACGCTGTTGTCCGCTTCCACCACCAGCTCGTTCTTTCCCGCGAGCGCCTGGGTGATGTCCGCGGTAAAGCGGGAGTAGCCGCCTTCGTGGGTGGCCACCGGTTCGCCGTTCACGCTCACCTTCGCGCTGATGCCCACGCCGTCAAAGGACAGGCGGACACACTCGGAGGCCGGATCGAACGACGGTGCGTCAAAGTTCACCCGATAGGTGCAGGTGCAGCGGAGATAGTCGTTTCCGCCATCCTGGCCGTCGATGTTGTTCCAGGTATGCGGCAGCGTCACCGGTACCGGTTTCTCACCTGGCTTCTCAAACGTCCAGTTTTCCGATAAAAAACAGGTTCGTCTCATTGGTTGCCCCTTTCTGCCTGAAGGTTTTAAGACCCTTTTTGCCCGATCGCGCGGCATGTGTTCCGGTCCGTCCTTCAGCTTGTAAAGTTGTGTAAATGTAACTACTCAGCACGGGTATGCTTAAAAACGATGGAAAATGGCTGCTTGCAGCCACTTTTCCATGTTTTTTAAGCATATGTCGTGGTGGCCCCCCACCACGACAGTCCCAGGCATTAGCGCCAAAGGCGCGACATACGCC
>JAEEGL016017752.1_pt1 | contig 18210 bp, 14 predicted proteins | sample 9134231 | NCBI WGS metagenome assembly JAEEGL01 (sample SAMN16246548, study PRJNA631951) | gut metagenome | biome: gut microbiome; feature: rumen; material: fiber-attached | host: Bos | place: Iran: Karaj | collected 2018-10 | reverse complement strand
TTTTCGTATGTCTGCGAAAGGGCTTTTTCTGGTATTATCTTGAAGAAAACCGCAGGCCAGTCGCCGTACAGCCGGATTACGCTTATCCCCTCACTTTCATGAGCAGCCGGGAACTGAGAAGAAACTGTCTGCGCGTTTTGTATTTTAAAAACAGGATCGCCGTCGAATTCTTTCACTCTCTGACAGATGGACGCGGTGGTTCAGTTTTTCTCAGCAATCTGGTTTCACGCTATCTTGAACTCAGCGAAGGGATCTCCGTTCCAAGAACAGAGCCCCTTAAGGATCTTTCCGAAGATGCTCCTGCCGAAGAACTCGAAGACAGCTTCTTCCGCTATGCGGGAGAGTTTGCGGAAAAGCGTGATGACGGAAGAGCATATCATCTCCAGGGAACACCGGAAAGAGACGGATTCAAGCATCTGACGACCGGGATCGTGAAAACAAAACCGTTGCTGGAACTGGCTCATCGGTATCATGTATCGGTGACGTCTTTTTTGGGAGCAGTCATGGCGGAAAGCGTCATGGGAATTCAGGACACCGACACACCGCGCCGCCGTCAGCTGCCCGTCAAGATCTCCTTCCCCGTCGATCTGCGCCGTCTGTTTCCAAGCAGAACGCTCAGGAACTTTTCTCTAGTGCTCCATCTTGGTGTAGATCCCCGTTTGGGTGATTATTCTCTGGAGGATCTCTGCTCAAGCATCTATCACCAGCTTCTGGCATCTGCCACACGTCAGCATATGGCAGGGATGATCGCCGCAAATGTGGAACCTCAGAAAATCATCGCTCTCCGTCTTGCTCCTGTTTTCATCAAAAACTTTGTTATGGATCTTGTCTATAAAAGCAGCGGAGAATCCGGAGGAAGCCTGAACATCTCCAATCTCGGGGAATTCTCTCTCCCTACTTCTCTTCAGGACAGGATTGACAGAGTTGAGTTCATCATTGGCCCCCAGCGCAGCTACCCCAACAACTGTTCTGTCATCAGCTGCGGAGGCCTCACCTACATCAATATGATCCGGAACATCCGGGAATCGGAACTGGAAAGGCGTTTTTTCTCACGCCTTGTCGATCTGGGTCTGGAAGTAACGATTGAAAGCAACCGGAGGTGAACATGTACTGCGTCAAATGCGGAGTCAAACTGCAGGAAGGCACAACGGTCTGTCCGCTCTGTCAGACTCCTGTCTGGAATCCGGATGAAACCATGGCCGAAAAAAACTACCCTGACACTCTCCCGGAGCACCACAATGAATCTGATGTTTCCGGTGCAGCCGCGATGCTGGTCATCAGCGCACTCGCAATAGCAGTCACGCTGGTCGTCTGCTTCAAACTCTACGGTTCCCTGAACTGGGGCGGCTATGTCATCGGAGCGATCGCTCTCTTCTATATTTTAGCGATTCTGCCCCGGTGGTTCCGCCATCCCATGAGTCAGGTATTCGTGCCCGTCGCTCATGCTGCCGTCGCACTTTACGTACTGTATATCTGCATTGCAATAGGCGGAAACTGGTTCCTGACATTTGCCCTTCCGGTCATCGCAGGCAGCTGTCTTCTTTCCACTGCGATCGTCTGCTTGCTCAAATATATCCATGGAGGACGTCTCTTCATGTTCGGCGGTCTCCTCATCCTGATCGGAGGGTTTTCTGTTCTCGTAGAATTCTTCCAGCATCTGACCTTCGGTTCAGAGATGTTCCGCTGGAGCATTTATTCATTGTCCGGTTTCGGAGCTGCAGGTCTGTTCCTCATCATAGCGGGCATCATCCCGTCTCTCCGGCGTTCCTTGGAAAAAAGATTCTTTATCTAGGAGACAGCATGGCTAGGCATTTGTTTCTGACTGAAAAGCGCATCATTCCTGTAAGGAATCATAAGATCAAACTGTTGATCCTCAAGCCACTGGAACGCCACCGCGAAAAAGTTCCCGGTGTGCTCTGGGTTCATGGAGGCGGCTATCAGTCAGGATCGGCCCGAACCATCTTCGCGACTCGGGCTCTGTCCCTCGTTGTAAAATTCGGAGCCGTTTTGATTGCTCCTGAATATCGTCTTTCACGAAATCATCCTTATCCCGCTGCATTGCACGACTGCTATACTTCCCTTCTGTATCTGAAGGATCATGCCGAAGAACTGGGCATCAGAAGCGATCAGATCATGGTCGGAGGTGAAAGCGCCGGCGGAGGCATGGCAGCCGCCCTGTGCATGCTGGCGCATGACAGAGGAGATGTCCAGATCGCATACCAGATGCCGATCTATCCTATGCTCGATGACCGCGATACCCGCTCTTCGGGGGACAATCATGCTCCCAACTGGAATACGAAGCGCAATCACGCAGCCTGGAAACGGTATCTGCGCGACGCATACGGGACAGATATCGTATCCTGTTACGCTGCCCCTGCAAGGCGCACGGATTATTCCGGGCTTCCGCCCTGTTATACCTATGTCGGTGACATAGAACCCTTCTATGCAGAAACCGTGGATTATATCGAGCACCTCAAAGAAGCGGGAATTGAAGCAGAAGTGGATGTCTATCCGAACTGGTTCCATGCGTATGATCTGTTTTTCCCTGTAAGACCGGTTGTCCGGGAAGCAGTCAAGAGATTCGAAGATCACTTTGATTACACTGTCAAACACTATTTTGCTCCTCAAAGCAGCGAGTCCAGCACACGTTGAGATAAGGCCCGGATCTGACAGTCACCATGCAGGCGGATCCGGGCTCTTTTATTTATTATGGCTATGTGAAAAGAGTAGCCAAACATCTTTATCATGGTTATAATAAATTAAGGTTCCTATCTCACTGCACATCCGCATCGGAGTAACACTATGAACAGGATCAAAAGCGTTTTTGTTTCCAATCCTATGATATGGGTCACAGCCGGCATCGAGGCATTTTTCTGGATGGCAATAGCAGCCAGCAGTTATCAGACCGTTTATCTCAAGGGTCTTGGAATGGATGCGACGGTGATCGGATACATCTCCGCTCTCTGCAGTGCTGTTTCAATCGTCGCCACACCTGTCTGGGGCATTCTCTGTGATAAGTTCAGAGATACGCGTCGTGTCACAGCTCTGTGCATCGTAATCGGCGGAGTCCTTTGGGCATTGATTCCTTTCACATCCAGTTGGGTGCTGGGGCCGATCTCCTTTTTTCTGATCAGCATCCCCTTTGTCAGTTTCTTCCGGGCACCCGGCACCACACTGATGGAGTCTGTGGTCCTGGACACTTGTGCAAGGAACAACATCGTGTATTCCCGCATACGGATCGGAGGATCTTTGGGATACGCCGTGTTCAGCTTCATTCTCGTACGTATCATACCTAAACTGGGTTATGTCAGCATTTTCTATCTCTACGGACTCATTATGCTCCCTGCAGTCCTGCTGATCCTTCTGACCGGCAAAGGCGAAGCTAAAGGCATAGCCAAACCTCTGTCTTTCAGAGAAATGCAGCTGGGAACGCTTATGAGCAATCCCAGTTTTCTGTGTTTCACAGTGTTTTCCTTCGCAATCACCATGAGTCTGACTTCCTCCTTCACATATATCCCTTACATGCTGGAAGCGGTCGGTGCCAGCGAATCCCTGATGGGACTGTCGGTTGGACTCCGTGCCCTGGTTGAAGTCCCTGCACTTCTGTCAGCTCCTTTTCTCTGCAGACGCCTTTCCGTTCGGGGAACCCTTTTGATCTCGGCTTTCGTCCTGACCTGTGAGCATCTGCTTTACCTCGTCGCTGGGAATCTGCCTTTCCTTTTGTTTCTGTCGGTTCTTCACGGATTCGGGGAAGGTCTCAAGATAGCTCTGCTCATGTATTACGTCAAAGCCCTTGCGCCTCCCCACCTTCAGGCAACGGCTCAGGCTGTGAATGCAACGATAGCGGGGCTGGCAACGATTCTGGGCAATGCCGTAGCCGGGCACATCATTTCCGCATTCGGCGTCCGGGGCTTCTATGCATTCATCGGATTCGTGCTTATTGCGGGCACGCTGTTTTGGCTCATCAGCCTCCGGTTTACCCCCAGAGTGGATGTCAAATACTGAAACAGCACTTCTTCTGAGTCGCATATGAGAACAAAGAAAGGCAAAAGATCCGTTCAGAACGAACGGATCTTTTCTGTTTGGATGCGAACGGATCTCCTCACACCGTTGGGTCAGAGCGTATTCACGGATACTATCTGCCTCCAGCCCGGATACTGGCCATGGCCGGCGTACAATGCAAGCTGATTCTGTTCCAGTTCATCTATCGCTTCGGTCTCTCCGCGAATATAGCCCTGCAGTCTTTCTCTGCAGCTTCTCAAACGGAGCATCAGGCCTCCCAGCCTGATCTCCTGCACCTCAAATCCCTCCGGCTTGTTCTCGCTGTACCACCATTCACGATACACCTTGAAGAAAGTCTCCATTCTCCTTTCCGTCTCCTTATAATCCGCACACAGGATTTCAAGTTCTTCCATATGTCTCAAAGCATAGGCCTTACGGGTACGCACTCCCAGTTCCGTCTTCAGTTCGAGGACCCTGCAAAGCGCTTCCGCCGCTGCAAACAGGCAAGACCAGCGTCCTCCCTTCACAAGGCTCAGTCGGTCTGCACATGATCCATACTTTCTGCCGTCTCCTTCCGACACCGTACTGTCCATAAGGCCTACGAAGGGATCATTGAACAGAAGATATTTCTCTGCATTGACGATCTTATCCGTTTCTCCGTTCGGAGTACCGGGAAGATCCAGAAGCAAGAAATCATCCCAGCTGATACCGAACCGGTCCCTGAAGCGCTTTCTCACTTCCGATTCGTCTGTCATCCCCTGTGCCATGCAGGCAGCAGCATACAATGCAGGCAGCATGGCAAAACGGGAGCACGTCCCGCCGTCGTCTCCCCATAACGTGAAGAACATATCGGATACTCCCGACTTTCTGCATGATGAAACTGCAGCTTTCGTTGCTTTTATGGAATAACCGTTATGCGGAGCATAACCTGCCCATGTCCAGAGACCGCCGGCAAACCATGTCCCGGTTCGGATGCTCTCATGAGCACGGAGCATCCCGATGTAGTGTTCTTCATCCAATGAATAGTAATCCCAGTAAACCAGGGAAACATTGTCCGGAATCTTCTCAGCTACTGAGCGATCAATCTCCGCCGTTTGGTAGTACTCTCCTCCTGTGGCCAGGCGGAAGAACATATCCGACCACATGATCAGACGGAATCCGTACTTTTTTCCTATTTCCGCTACACGATTCAGATGGGAAAGCAGGATCCCGAACCGATCCTGATCCCCGTGAAGGTCATAGTACTTTCCCCGTCCGATCATGTGGGCTTCATCCATGCCGATGTTCACGGTCCGACTTGAAAAAACATCTGCAAGTGATGCAAAGATATGGTCGATCAGTTCATAGACTCTTTCATCCCCCGCAAGAAGAATATCGCCCGTGTCCGTATGTTCCCGATATTCCGGCCAGCGTACAATGGCATTCAGATGGGCCAGCGTCTGGATGCAGGGGATCAGTTCCATCCCCCTGTCCCGTGCATAGTCATCCAGCTCCCGCAGTTCTTCCCGGGAGTACCTTCCTCTCATATACCCGAACCAAGGCTCGCTGATCACTTCATAAGTATCCTCTGTATACAGAAGCAAACAGTTGTAACCGAGACTTGATGTGATATCGATCCACTCCTTAACGGCTTCCGGACGCATGACAGCGTTTCTTGAACAGTCGACCATTGTCCCCAAACGATCATAAATAGCTCCCATATCTGTCCTCCCTCCTGTTTCCCGAAGTCATTATATACAACAATCCTCCTTTCCATCAAGCGTCAGGCTGACGATATGTCAGCAGGATGACTATTCATATCATGCACGCAGTCTTGCATTCTTCTCCGTTTTCCTGTATGATAACGCAATCCGTTTGAAAAGGAGGCACCGAATGAAACGGTTCATACCTTATGAAAAGCTCTCGAAGAAAAAGAAAAAAGAGCTTGACAGACTCAACAGGGCAGATTGGGGCTCAATCGACCCCAGGACCCGAAAACCGGAAGACCCGAAGGCATACAACAGGAAGAAGGCACAGACTTGGAATCAGGATGATTTCCCGTCTGTGCCTTATTTGATGGATCTGTCGATTCTCAGTATGTCGTAAAAACAGGCCGTTATTTCTCCGAACGGACTTCGTCGAATACTTTCTGGATCTCCTCATTCGGGGCAGGAGTTACGAGAGATACGATGACGTTCACGATCAGCCCGAAGAGGAAAGCGGGAAGCAGCTCATAAATCGAGAAGATACCACCAATTCTGGCAATGATGAACTTCCAGATGAAGACCATAGCACCACCCGCGATCATGCCCGCGATTGCTCCGAATTTATTGGAACGTTTCCAGAAGAGTGCGAGAATCATCACGGGACCGAAAGCAGCTCCGAACCCTGCCCAGGCAAAAGATACGATCTTGAACACGTTCGAGTCCTTGTCCCAGGCGAGGATTACGCCGATGACGGAAATCACGATCAGTGTGACACGCGCCACGACCATTTGACCCACTTCGCTCAATTTTACACGGAAAAGCCCGCCAAGAAGATTCTCGCTCGCCGCGGAAGAAGCCGCCAGGAGCTGGCTGTCAGCAGTCGACATGGTAGAAGCAAGGATCCCGGCAAGGATAACGCCTGCGACCAGAGCCGCGCCGAAGCCAAAGGTAGACAGATGATTGGAGATATAGATAATGATCCTCTCACTGTCCTCCAACGGCGCGATGACTCCTTCCTTGACCATACCCAGACCGACGATGCCGATCAGGATAGCTACAGCCATGGAGATCACGACCCAAACGGATGCGACCCTGCGGGAGACTTTGACCTTCTCGGGATCTTCGATCGCCATGAAACGGAGAAGGATATGAGGCATTCCGAAATATCCGAGTCCCCATGCCATCGTCGAACAGATCGTAAAGAAAGTATAAGGTGCTGCGGCTCCGGTCTCAGGATTATGCGTCTGGAACATCGCAAGATAACCTGACAGGTCTTTCGTTTTCTCGATCACCCGTTCCATGCCTCCGGCCTGCGATATACCGAACAGGAGAACGATCACCAAGGCTATCGTCATGACAATAGACTGTATAAGGTCAGTCAATGAAGCTGCATTGAATCCGCCCATGGAAGTGTATCCTACGATGATAATCGCCGATACCATCATGGCGATGTGATAATCGACACCGAACAGCGTGCCGAACAGCTTCCCGCATGCCGCAAATCCCGATGCTGTATAAGGCACGAAGAACACGATGATTACGAGAGCCGCGACGGCCAGGATGATGTTCTTGTTTTCCTGATACCGTCTGGAGAAGAAATCGGGAACAGTGATTGCACCGATCCTGGCTGAATACTGACGCAGTTTCTTTGCAACGATGAGCCAGTTCAGATAGGTACCGATCGCCAGACCGATCACGGTCCAACCAACGTCAGCAAGGCCCGTCAGATACGCAAGACCGGGAAGCCCCATCAGGAGATAACTGGACATATCTGAGGCTTCTGCGCTCATGGCAGTGACCAGCGGACTCAGTTTGCGGCCGCCGAGATAAAAGTCTCCGACGTTCTTGTTCCTGCCGGAATACACGATTCCGATGATCACCACGATGGCCATGTAAGCCACAATGGAAATCATGATTCCGATTTGTGCGCTTGTCATTTGATAAACTCCTTTCTTCTCAACAACAGAGGGCACAGAGCAGTTACACGAATCGCACCGCCGCGTTGTCGCGTTACTGCACTAAATCATTAAGAGCAAAAAAAACATCTGTCATAATCATTTCTTGCTCTTGGGGACATGCATAGGTTTCTCCTGTCCTGTGATGAGTCTCAGGATATTGCTCCGATGACGCCATAAGACAAAGATAGCCGTAATGACCGCGAACGGAGGAAGAATACCGTCCGGAGGAAGCGACGGAATCAGCACAAGTACAAGAGCGTACAGAGGAAACCCCGTCACAGCTGCAAGTGAAACGATCCTGGTGGACAGCGCGATGATCAGGAGATAAGCCGCCAGACAGGCTCCGCCGGCAGGAAACAGCGCGACCATGGCGCCGAGACCCGTTGCGACGCATTTTCCTCCGCGAAAACGCAGAAACAACGGGAATGCATGTCCCAGGATGGCAGCAACAGCAGTCAGATAGCCCATCTGTCTTCCAACAAACGTTGCGACAAGGAACGGGATAACAAAGCCTTTGCAGAAGTCACCCACAAAGGTCAGGACGGCGGGAAGCCATCCCATGCTTCGCAGCACATTGGTCGTTCCCGGATTCCCCGAACCTACACGCCGCAGATCAAATCCGCCCCATGCTCTTGCAATCCATACAGCGGGAGAAAGTGATCCCGTCAGATAAGTCACTACCAGGATAATGGCACAAGCCCATACAGGAAGATCCATTGTCAGTCCTTATCATCCCGGTCCCGGCACAATACACGGATCGGTGTTCCTTCCAGATCGAAAGTTTTACGGAGATAATTCTCCAGATAGCGCTGATACGAAAAATGCATCAGTCTGGAATCATTGACAAACAGGATGAAAGTCGGCGGCACTTCTCTCGCCTGCGTTCCGTAGAGGATCCGCAGACGCCGACCTTTATCGGACGGCGGCTCCACTGCGGCGACCGCATCCTGTATGACATCATTCAGCACGCCCGTAGTCGTACGGAAGCGGCTCTTGGCAAACACATCCTTCACCTGCTCAAGGACTCGGGTGATGCGCTGACCTGTTTTGCATGAAACAGAAAGGATAGGAGCATAGGTCATGAAAGAAAGAGTTGTATACACCTCATTCTTCATTTTTTCCAGCGTATGCTCGTCTTTCTCCACGAGATCCCATTTATTCAGAAGGATCACCGTAGCCTTGCCTTCATCATGGCAGTATCCGGCAATCTTGGCATCCTGTTCAGAGATCCCGTCCTGAGCATCGACGACAAGGATCGCAACATCGCATCTGCGCACTGCAGTCAGAGAACGGAGTACGGAATAACGCTCTATGGAGTTCTGTTCGATCCTGGCACGGCGGCGCATGCCCGCCGTATCGATCAGGAGATAATCCTGCCCATCTACGGTAAGGCGGGAATCGATTGCATCTCTCGTAGTACCGGGGATGTCGGAAACAATGACTCTTTCCTCACCCAGAAGCGCATTGACAAGAGATGATTTCCCGGCATTCGGCTTTCCGACCACTGCGATCTTGATCGTGCTGTCGTCTTCTTCTTCGTTTTCTTCGTCATCCGCATCCTCCGGGAATGCAGCGACCGCTTCATCCAATACATCTCCGATCCCCATGCCTTGTACGGCAGACATGGTAAACGGTTCTCCGAGTCCGAGTCCATAGTAGTCGAACTTGATGTCTTCCTGATTGATATGATCAACCTTGTTGACAGCTAAGACCAGCGGTTTCCCGCATCGGCGAAGCGTATCAGCTACATCGTAGTCTTCAGCGGTCAGCCCGTTCCGGCCGTCCATGATGAAGATGATGACATCAGCAAGGTCGGCAGCCGCAAGCGCCTGTTCCCGCATATGAGAATAAAGCACATCTTCAGAGAACAGTTCAAGACCGCCGGTATCGATCAGTGTAAAGGCGTGTCCCATCCAGGTACAGTCGGCATAGATACGGTCTCTTGTCACTCCGGGAGTATCCTCCACAATGGAGATCCTTCTCCCGGTAACCCGGTTGAAGAAAGTCGACTTACCCACATTCGGTCTGCCGACGATCGCAACGATCGGTCTCATTCGTACTCCACCTCCGCATCTACCCATCCTACTGCTTTGAAGGCAAGGTCTCCACCCTCATCGTAAACACGTGTCACAGGCACACCCAAGCGGTCAGCCAGTTCCTCCACGCTCATATCATCCAAAAAGATCGGTTCATCCCGTTTCACACAGCAATCCGGGATCAAAACCTCTTCACCAAGATCAATGTTCTGCAAGGCCGATGCGATATCGCCTCCCGTAAGAAGTCCGGCCACATCGATCGATTCCCCGAAAAAATGATTAACGACAGGAACCACTCGAACGGAAAGGTTTTCCACCCGTTTCATGAGCCGCTCCGCCACGCGCTTGATCGTCGGTCCGGCAGCTACACCCGTCACCATCGTGATGTGCCTGGGTTCATCCAGCTTTTCCGGCAGTTCGTCCCAGACTTCTTCCAGTCCCTGAAAAAACAGGTCGAACATTCCGACACCGTTTCCCCACTGAGGAGACCCTTCCTCTATGTCACCATAACGGGGCCATGGAAGTCCCGCTATCCCATACATCTCATCCGATGCATACACGAACCGGAATCCTGTTTTCTTCAGAGATATTTCTGCGTAGCGTTCCACGATTTGTATCACGGAACGAGCGGTTTCCTGGCTCATAGGAGTCAGCGGCTCCAGTTTCTCACGGTGACAAGTCATTCCGAGCGGAACGACTGCAAGTGAAACGGCATGTGGTCTCAGTTCCATGATATCCTGGATCGTCCGTTCCAGAATCTCTCCGTCGTTGATTCCGGGGCACAGAACGACCTGGCAATGATACTCGATTCCTCCGTCTCCCAGTCTGCGCAGCTGATCCATAATTCTTCCTGCCCGAGGATTCCGAAGAAGACGGATACGGGTCTCAGGATCAGTAGCGTGGACAGAGATGTACAAAGGAGATACACGTCTCCGGATGATCCTGTCAAAATCCCGATCTGAGATGTTGGTCAGGCTGACGTAATTGCCGAACATCAGACTGTAACGCCAGTCATCGTCTTTCCAATAAAGAGATTCTCTCATCCCTTCAGGAAGCTGATCAATGAAACAGAACAGACAACGATTCGCACAGTGGCGTTCCTGGGGATACAGATCCGCATCCACATCCATTCCCGGATGTTCGAGATCCGGATTCTGTACGACGAAATCCTTTTCCCCTTTATCCGTCATCGCTCTGACCGTGAACACGGGACGAAACACGAAAAAATCCCAGTCTATGAAATCCAAAATGGGCTCCCCATCGATCGAGAGCAACTCCATTCCGTTGCGAAGACCAGACCGCCAGGCCGGACCGCCGCGCTTCACCGACTGAAGCTTCATAAGCTTCCTCCCCTGCCTTATGTGAACTGCAAAGTATATACAGCCCCTATAATAAAATATTATATCGCAGATATGGCCCGGACGCAAATTAACAGATGCTGAAAGCATACACACCGAGCATGCAATCTCTGTTTTTCGAGTACAAAAAACCTTTCCCTTTTGCGGAAGTTTATTCCACCGGGAAAGGTTGTTTTGATTCTGTCAGGTTTTCAGAGTATCCAGCCTTTACCGCGGGCCCATGTCCGAGCTGCACCTGCAAGATAAAGGGAACCGGCAACAACCAACGGAGCCTCATGCGCTGTCGCGAGCGCGAGGCCGCGTTCCAGTGCCTCCGTTTGATCTTTGCAGATCTCTACTTCCCCCCTGATCCGTCCTGTATAATCCTGTGCATACTCTTCCGCGGGGAGAGCTTTTGTCCACATCGGTTCCGTTACGATCACGTCCCTGACACAGGGTGCAAGAATACGCGCGATACCGAGAGAATCCTTCGTATGCATGACACCTGTCACAAGCACGGGATCGGCTGCTGGGAAGAATTGTCTGAGGCATCGGGTCAATTCTTCAGCTCCTTGAGGATTGTGTGCCCCATCCAGAAGAACAAAAGGTGAACGGCTGACAATCTCCAGACGTCCAGGCCAGCGTGCCTGAGCGATCCCGTCACGAATAGCAGGAAGATTTACTTCCCAATGGGAATCCTGCCCCAGCACCATGGCTGCAAGTATCGCTGTTGCGGCGTTTAGCAGCTGATAGCTTCCCAAAAGCGCCGTCTCGAACAGCCCCAGATCCATACCCTGATATCTCATGCTGAAAGTCTGCCCGGACAGGCTTGCCTGTTCGAGACGCACATGCGCTCTTCCGGCATCATATACGGGACAGCCGACGGTCTTGGCCTGATGTAAAAGCACGGCATAGGCGGCATCGTACGGCTGCGGGTAAAGAATGACAGGAGTATCCGGTTTGAATATCCCTGCTTTTTCTCCGGCTATGGCTTCCACGGTATCTCCGAGAACAGAAGTGTGATCGAGTCCAATCGCTGTGACCACGCACAGATCCGGCCGTACTACATTGGTAGCATCCAGTCTTCCGCCAAGGCCTGTTTCGAGAACGACGATGTCGACTTTCGCATCCAGATAGATAAGGAAAGCACAGGCTGTCACCAGTTCAAAGAACGTCGGATGATCGAATCCGTCTCCCGTCATTGCCCGAGCAGCTTCGCAGACGCGCGTAGCCGCAGCGGCTATGGCATCTTCCGATGCTTCTCTGCCGTCGATGCGGATCCTTTCCGTAAATTTCTCCAGATAAGGGGATGTATACAGTCCTGTACGGTAGCCTGCACGGCGGAGGATGGAATCCAGATAGGAACAGACAGATCCTTTGCCGTTTGTGCCGGCAACATGGATAAACCGCAGGCTGTCCTGAGGATCTCCAAGGCGTGACAACAGTTCCCTGATTCCCTCAAGGCCGTGCTTTTTGCTGCCGTAGAGGGAGGCATGGGTCATATAATCCACGCTTTCTTCGTAATTCATGGGTCTCCTTTATGCTTCCAGAGCTTCCATGTGACGAAGCAGTTCAGCAAGTTTCTCGCGGTTGGCAGCGCAGTTCATGCGCTCCTTTTCCACGACTGCCGCCGGAGCTTTGTCGGTAAAGCCGGGATTTTTCAGTTTAGTCTCAGACCTGGCGATTTCATTTTCCAGTCTCGCTTTTTCTTTGGCCAGTCTGGCTTTCTCAGCTTCAAGATCCACGAGATCTTCCATGGGCAGGAAAGCGTTGAACCCCTGTCCCACGATGGATACGGCTCCTTTGGGAGCATCCGCACCGGCAGACATGGGAACGACTTCCGAAACAGCAGCCATCCGGCGGAGCGCAGCGGTCTGGGCTTCAAAGAATCTGCAGACGTCTTCTTCCGCAGAAAGGAGCAGACGGCACTTGCGTCCGACAGGAACCTTCATCTCGGAACGGATATTGCGGATGGACCGGATCAGATCCATCGCCGCACTGATGCGTGCAGCGTCATCGGGGAAACTGTACTCCATGACTTCGTTAGGCCAGGGCGCTTTGATGAGACGGCCCTCGGCTCCGGGAAGGTATCCGTAGATCTCTTCTGTCAGGAAAGGCATGAACGGATGAAGCAGTTTGAGACAAACAGTAAGCGCATAAACGAGCACACTCCTTGCCGCTTCTTTTCCTTCCGCATCATCTCCATAAAGACGGTCTTTGGACCATTCGATGTACCAGTCGCAGAACTCACTCCAGATGAAATCATAGACCTTGCCGGCAGCCATGCCCAATTCATAGGATTCCATATGGTCTGTCAGTTCCTTCGTGACTTCGCTCATACGGTGGAGCAGCCAGCGGTCTTCCGGAGCGAGCTTCACTTCGTTCACATTCCGAAGAGGATCGTCTCCCACTCCCATGAGAACGAAACGGGATGCATTCCAGATCTTATTGGCAAAATTGCGTGCGGCTTCGATCTTGGCCGTAGAATAACGCATATCGTTTCCGGGAGATGTGCCCATCGTAAGGGAGAAGCGCAGAGCGTCTGCCCCGTACTGGGCTATGACTTCCAGAGGATCAATACCATTTCCGAGCGACTTGCTCATTTTCCTGCCCTGTTCATCCCGGACGAGTCCGTGGATCAGGACTTTGGAGAAAGGCGCTTTGCCCGTATACTCATATCCAGAGAACACCATACGGGCCACCCAGAAGAAAATGATATCGTAGCCGGTCACAAGAGCCTGTGTCGGATAGAAGTATTTGAGGTCTTCCGTTTCTTCCGGCCATCCAAGTGTCGAGAAGGGCCAGAGTGCTGAAGAGAACCAGGTATCCAGCACATCTTCATCCTGATGCAGTTTGCCTCCGCAGTCAGGGCATACCGTGGGATCTTCACGAAGGACATGGATCTTACCGCAGGATTCACAGTACCATGCCGGGATACGGTGTCCCCACCACAGCTGACGGGAAATGCACCAGTCCCGGATATGCTCCATATAGGAATCATAAACGGATACGTAACGCGCGGGAATGAATTCCACTTCTCCGGAGTGCACGCCTTCATTGGCTCGCTTAGCCAGATCGGCCATGGAAACGAACCACTGACGGGAGATCAGAGGCTCGACCGTGGAATGGCAGCGGTAGCATGTACCCACGTTATGAGCATAATCCTCGATGGAATCCATGAGGCCGAGGGCCTGCATGTCGTCCACAACCGCTTCTCTGGCCTTCAGTGCGGAAAGACCGCGGTACTTCTCAGGCACTTCGTCATTCAGCGTTCCATCCTCATTCAGGATGTTGATGATGGGCAGACTGTGGCGCTGGGCCATATCATAGTCGTTAGGGTCATGCGCAGGAGTGATTTTGACAGCACCGGATCCGAAATCCATCTCTACATAGCTGTCGGCAATGATCGGGATCTCCCGGTCAGCCAAAGGCAGCAGCACTGTTTTCCCGACGAGATCCGTATAGCGGGGATCGTCGGGGTTGACGGCGACAGCCGTATCACCCAGCATAGTCTCCGGACGGGTCGTCGCTACCTCGATGAATCCGTTCCCGTCCTTCAGGGGATACTTCATGTGCCAAAGATGGCTTGCCTGTTCCTCATACTCTACTTCAGCGTCGGAAAGCGCAGTCTGGCAGACAGGGCACCAGTTAATCAGTCTGTTGCCTCTGTAGATAAGTCCTTTTTCATAGAGTCGTACGAACACTTCCCGTACAGCTCGGTTACAGCCTTCGTCGAGAGTAAAGCGTTCCCTTTTCCAGTCACAGGAAGAACCGAGTTTTCTCAGCTGCTGCACGATGCGGCCGCCGTACTGACGCTTCCATTCCCAGGCACGTTCCAGGAAGCCTTCACGTCCGAGATCTTCTTTGCTGATTCCCTGTTCCTTGAGCATGTCCACGATCTTGACCTCAGTTGCGATCGAGGCATGATCCGTTCCGGGCAGCCACAGGGTACACTTCCCTCTCATCCTCTGGAAACGGATGATCTCATCCTGCAGGGTTTCATCCAGGGCATGTCCCATATGGAGCTGCCCCGTGATGTTGGGCGGCGGGATCACGATTGTGAAGGGTTCCCTAGATTCATCCGGTTCTTCGTGGAAACATCCTTCTTCTTCCCATGCGCGGTAAATCTCGTCTTCCACCGCACCGGGATTGTACACTTTTTCCATTTCTTTCATGATCAATCAACCTCTAGATCAGTATTAGGAGTATTATGCCGGCCAGAGCCAGCACCATAGATACGATTTTACAGACCAGCGTGATGCGATCCGCATCCGTTTTGTCCTTACCTTTCCGCAGCAGAATGGGAAGAATAAAACCTATGAAAGCCCCGGCCAGAATCAGGACCAGGCCGGAAAGATCCTTAGGATCTGTCCAGTTCATATTCCCTCCTTTCCACTCAAAAAACGGAACCCTCCTCAAGGACGGAGGGTTCCGCGGTACCACCTTGCTTCAGGCATGCAACACATGCCTGCACTCATACCATAACGCCGGTCAGCGGCCTCTCGGCACAGCTCCGAAGCGACCCTTCTCCCGCGAAAGCAGCGTCCTTCCAGCTCGGGGATACCCGCAGACGCCTCTCTATGCATTCGGAGGGGATACTTCCTCTTCTTCACAGCCAAAAATATAAAATAATTATAGGACTCAGCTCTGTATTTGTCAACGAATGAAATCATGAATCCTCCAAAGAAGAATAGATGTCACAAATGATAATGATACTGCCGGAACGATGCGGAAGGCTCGCTCAAAGCATGACGGTTTTCAAAATCGGTCTATCGAACTAAGGTACATAGAATGGTACAATACAGACAAGGAGAAAACAGTCTCTGCCTTACCGGCAAGAGATTCTGTGTTTGCGAAAACGAAAGGAGATTCAACATGCTGACAGTCAGGATTCTAAGAGAAAACGGGAACCATGCTCCCAGAAAAGAACTCATTTCACTCTATGCAAGCGATATGGACTACGTCCCCTATATCCGAAAAAGCAGAATCGCCGGAGACGGCACAATCAGTTTGGAAGCGCCGCAGGAGCCTGTCATCCTGCATGCCAAGATCTCAATCCCGGGATACGGACGCGATATGTGGATCAGCAGTGACAACTGCGGCGAGGGCTATATGGATGGTGCTGAAGTAGATTTCATCCATGATGCTGCCCTGAGCCGGATCCATGATATCCGACAGGTAATTGACGGAAAGGAATTCACACCTTCTCCGCGCTGTCTGTCCCTGCTCAGGGACGCTGAAACCCTGCTCAAGCTCAGTGAATCAAACAGTATCAAAGCTCCCGCTTACAACATGGCTTCCCTGGGGGCAGGACTGTGGAGCGGTGAAGCCGCGGTCATCGAGAGAGCGAAGGCTCGAATCACCAGAAGCGGGAAAAGAGACATGCTTTTCGGGGCAGGCGGATTCCGTTATCCCTATGACGGATGGGGACGCAGCCGCCGCAGTGGCAAAGAGATCGTATATCCGGAGCTCCCGAGCATGAAAGAGAACTTCGACAGCATCTTCAACTATGCGACTCTGCCTTTCTATCTTGCTGAAAGAGAACCAGAATACGGGAAACCAGACTTCAGCTATCTGGATCATCTTCAGGATGCTTTTGACGAGGCAGGCATCACGACGAAAGGACATCCTCTCTGGTGGGCTCATACCGCAGGTATGCCGGAATGGACCAAAGGTCTTCGCTACGAAGATGGCTCCATGAAAAAAGAGATCCGCAGGACGATCACAGAAACTCTGCATCACTTCCGCGGACGGACCAAGTATTACGATGCGATCAATGAGAATCATGACTGGTGCAATGCCTATAACCTGACTCAGGATCAGCAGACCGATATCACCAAGCACTGTGTGGACTGTATCCACGATGCAGACCCTGATGCCAAAGTCGTCATCAACACATGCTTCATGTTCGGTGAGAACGCAGCCGACGGGCGGACCCAATGGGGACCGACGTGGGAACGCAATCTTGTTCCCTACACAGCAATCCAGCGGGTCGAAGCCCTGGGAACACAGTATGATGCGATCGGTATGCAGCTGTACAATCCCGCCAGAGACATGCTGGCGATCGACAAGCTGTTCGAACGTTTCGGCTCGTTCGGGCGCCGTCTCCATCTGACTGAACTCGGCATTCCCTCATTCCCCACAGAGATCCGGCCCAATTCGACACCGGGTGATATTTACTGTCTGGAATACATGTATTACGGGATCTGGCATGAACTGGATTGGAATGAACGGCTCCAGGCCGACTGGATCGAGCAGTTCTATACGATCTGTTATTCACACCCCGAAGTGGAAGCCATCACGATGTGGAGCATGGAAGATCCCGGTTATGTGCCCGCATCCGGTCTGTTCACGAAGGACTATGAACCAAAGGAAGCCTTCTTCCGCATCAAGGAACTGGAAAAATCCTGGGGATTTGATTTTGGAAAACGCTGATCAGTGTTTTTCCACTGTATCGGACAGTCCCGACGTTCTCCTGTTCAGGATGAACGCCAGGACCATGCCGGCCAGGGCGATTCCCATGGAGACGTAGAAGTTTGCGCTGTAACCCCGTACGAGCTGAGGCTGACTCATGATCGGGCTGAAGGAAAACTTCTCGATCACCGCTCCCGCGATCACAGGCCCCAGGAACATGCCAAGGCCATACACAGCCTGATAGATTCCCATGGCTGCACCGCGTTTTTCGTTCGGAACCGTCTCGATCGCACTCGCCATCGTCAGCGGCATTATCAGGCCTACGCCTGATCCCAGAAGCACCTGGACCGCAAGAAGCGAGAAGAGAGAACGTGTGAGTGGATACAGGAAACATGCGACAGCCATCAGAGCAAAACCCGCCATCAGGACGGTCCTACGTCCAAATCTTCGTGAAAAGACCGTTCCGCTGAAACGGGAAACGATCGTGTTGGGCAGAAGATTTGCGACAGACAGATAACCCAGCTGTGCCGTTGTAAGTCCTATTACGTCCCGAGCCCAGTTTTGAACGAAACCCTGTACCGTAGCCCAGGCAACGAGCTGATAGACCGTAGCCAGAACCGTGCCGGAGACGAGTTCTTTGTTTTTGGCCACCTCCAGGAACCCCCGCAGCGTCATGGGATCTCCCGTAGGAGGCTGTTCGCGAACTGCTGACATGACCGCGAGCCCCATGATACCGGAAGCGGTTGCCAGCAGGAAAGCACTGACGGTACTGACACGT
>JAEEGL012682984.1_pt1 | contig 18210 bp, 17 predicted proteins | sample 9134231 | NCBI WGS metagenome assembly JAEEGL01 (sample SAMN16246548, study PRJNA631951) | gut metagenome | biome: gut microbiome; feature: rumen; material: fiber-attached | host: Bos | place: Iran: Karaj | collected 2018-10 | reverse complement strand
ATTTGAATCACAAGAAGCGGAACAAGGGCAATGCACCACCAGTTTGGCTGAATGCCACCGCTACCTGTACAAAGAAAAATCACCCATGCAACCAAAAAGAAGGAGAACTGGATACCAAGGGAAATCAACCCTGTCATGGCAGCGGAAATTGGAAGCACTAATCGCGGGAAATAGACCTTGCTGAATATGTTCGAATTGGCAACAAATGTGTTGCTGATGGTTGCAAAGGCATTGCTGAAATAGGTCCAGAACACCGTTGCGCACAGATAATAGACGAAACCGTTGATGCCGTTTGGCGATAGCCCCGCCACCTTTCCGAACACCAATGTGAAAACGACGGTTGTCAACAGTGGCTGGATAATCGCCCACAATGGCCCTAGAATGGTCTGCTTGTATTGAGCGACAAAATTTCTTCTGACAAACAGCATCGCCAGATCCCTGTACCGCCAGACTTCCTTCAAATGAAGGTCAAACAGCCCATGAGTCGGTTCAATGACTGTATGGAAATGAGTTTGAGTATCCATAATGAATAATAATCAATAGTTTTCTATAAAATCTTTCAGCGTGATCGATTTCATTTCTTCATAATTAATGTCTTTTACTTCAATAAACATCTTCTCAAAAAGAATAAGATAGAGGATACACAACGCATCACGCAATTCCATCTCCTCCAAGAAATACGTGTTTTTTCGGCGACTCTCATTGCCGATGTGGAGCATTTGCAGAATTGCATTGCGGATGGCGGTTTTGTATTTGGTTACACCATGCTGTTTTTGTGACTCCAAATAGCTATGCCTTCTGATAAGATCCTTGTGCCGTTGATAGAAGGATGATGCTTCAATCCATTTCAACAGAGATTTGCGGTCATCATCAGAGCGGAACAGCGAATGGAATTCCGTCGAACCGCCAATTTTGGAGATGTTAGCTAGTACTTGTGGCGGAAGAACTTGCTTGCAATTCGCGACATGACAACGTTTATCCTTGCCATCAATAAGCGCCAATGCAGTAGCTATCGCCACAAACTTCTCGTCATAGAAAGGATATCGTGTTTCAATGCCGAATGAATTGAAGAGGATGCCATTCTTCTTGAGAATCAGCTGGCTGCCAAATATGTACGGATATTCATCAAACGGATAATATGTATCAGAAGCTTGTTTCTTCCGTCGTTCCGCATCCTTGAAATGCAGATTCATGATCTGGTCGGCACATTCTCCACAAAGCAGACATCTTTTTCCTGCCTGTTGAACCATTTTCGCCAACTCATACTGCAAGAAAACACCGGATTCATAAACTGCGCCTTCAAGTCGCCATACAATATCCGGCAGGTTTTGCAATGTCTCGGCCGTCGTCAGAGCCGTATGTAACTGCACCTTCGGATAGTCCTTCATGTTCTCCTTTACCAACGGTACTTCATTCTTACCGAACTCACCGCCAACACTGAAAGCATGAACAGGTTTGTTCAATTGGTTCGCAACATACAAGATAAAATTGGAATCATAACCACTGGAGATTGGCAAGGATATTTCATTAAGATCTTGACATCTCCTTTCCACAGCCTCCACTAATACATCATGCCAATGATCCAACGCATCGCCAGGGCGAAGATTCTCCTTAGGATATGATACTTCAATTTGATTTACACCATTTGCATCGATTCGTAGTGCATGCATCGGCTTGAGTTTAAAGATATTTTGAAGCAATGTTGCCTCTCCATAGAGATAGCCATTCACCAAGAACTCTTCAACAGCATCTTCATTCAATTCACGTCGAATATCACATGATGCAAGCAAGACTTTCAAGGATGATGCATAATACACAATGTTATCTTTTACTGTGTAGTATAGATTAATTGGGGAGGTCATTCGATCTTGGAGTATCATGACATTCCCCTTTTCCTCATCATGAAATAGCAAAAGATAATTCCCATTGAGACATTCTGTCAACTGGGTGCCGTATTTCAGGAACATATCAGTCAACATATCTAAATCATGGTGATTAAGTAATTGTATATTACCCAACAGCTCTTGTGAAATATTATTCTGCGTCTGAACAGTAACTCCATGACTAGTAGAGAACCAGCGTTTTTCAGCTATCTGAAATTTTCCGGAAAGATTTTTCATGATTCTTATTCTAATGTTGATAATTATTTGTCATTGCCATGGCAGTTTCAACCATCGTGCTATTCGTTCGACCTTTGCTGTCTGCCGAATCCAGTGGGAAATTTGATGTCTGTAGTTTGGTTGCATGCCATATGGAATTAAACGGTGTGCTTTCTCTATTGGCTGATCAAAGATATGCTGGAGAAACAGCTTCATCCGTCTGTAGTAGAATTCTGGAGATTTCTGCGCAAGACAAGGACACAGGATCTTTTCAAGATATGCGTCATCATGGGTGTCCAGATAAATGATTTCTTCAACCGCTCTTTCCATATCCGACTCATCCTTGACAAGTACCATACAATTCAAGTTAAAATCCTCCTCGACAGTAGGAGAGCCATAGTAAATAGGAACAGAATGAACCGTCAGCGGTTGCATCACTTTTTCTGTACAGTATCCAGGAGACACACTATTTTCAAAGGCGATATTGAATTTGTATTTTGCGCAAAATTCCAGTTTATTTGGCACAGGACCGCCCACATTGTTCAGATATCGTCCACCAGAAGCCACAGGTTTGTACTTTGAAAGCCTATAAAAGAACTTTTCCCTCAATGGGGAACCAGTCCCATTAGAAACAACAAAACTACAGAAATCTCGCTTCAGTAAACTTGAAGTATCTTCAAGTTTGAGTTCATTACCCAATGATGCAAATTCCTTATACAATACAAAATGGGGTATTCGTGCATATCGATCATCAAACTCAATATGATCAAATCCCATACAGTAATCAAAGCAATTAAAATCTGGGACAATGTTCTCACCTGTCCATAGTATCTTAATACAATCGTATTTCAGATGTTCATAGCCATTACCTGCTGACAAGACATAATCTGGTGAACCGGAATCATCAATATCATAATCTTGGCTTATCAATCGATAGAGAAAGCTATCCCGTCCTGGCCAGCCAGGCCATTGATCAATAAACTTCAGTTTTAGGCCCCGCCTATCTGTTTTATTATTTTTCATATTATTATATGAGGAAACAGAAGCTATCGACATTATTTTACCTTAATGTTTATCGTCCAAATAACACTCTGTAAATACCAATTATCTTCATCTTTTTTATAATCCAAAGTAATAATAATGCATAAAAAAGAGAAATAATAGGAGTGATAATAAAACTATAAATATTAATATAATTATTCCAATTAATTGAAAGACACATCATCAATTTATTTATGATGTGTGGAAGCCAAAAGGATTGAATACTCAATGATAAAATATAAATAGCCAATGACTCCATCCCCAAAGAATTCATTAACTTTACAACAAAATTTTGTTTTTTTACTTTTATAAATAAGACTAAACTAATTCCAATTGCTGCAATACTGCCAAATAATCCAATTGCATAACGGAACAAATCAATTTTCAAGCTTTCAATAATTGAACTAGCTCTAATTAAACCAGAAGTATATATAAAATGTTTCTTCTGAAAATAGAAAATCATTATGACAAAAGCAATAATGGAAATTATGAATGCAATATAGATAAATGGCTTTATTATTGTCTTATTTCGAGCATAAAAATAACCAGCCACAAAGTACGGATACATATATAGATTTAATTCCCAATTTGGGAAAATTGCAACCAAATAAACAAGTAGTATAACTAATAACAATTGTAACAATTGATTATCAAATGTCTTTATTGCGATTGCTAAAGCCATACTACATGATAAAACGCTCCATAAAAACCAAATATCCGTAACAGATATGGCTCCCATATACGAATGCCAGCCTCGTAATATGCCTTGTGATAGCAAAAGATTAATTACCCCCCCCATAACTATTGGATACATTAATGATTTACCTTTGTATTCAATTAATTCAACCAAAGATCTTTTACTCGCAGAAAAGAAAAACAAATAGCCGCTAATCAACATGAAAAGTGGCATGTGAAAAGAATAGATTATCTTGAAAACAATATTATTATAAAAATCAAATTGTCCTGCGTTGCCAAACTGAATACTATGTCCCCAAAGCATCAGAAAAATGGCCAAACCACGAAGGAAATTGATAAATGTCTTTTCATCAATTATATCTTGTTTAGAGATAATTAAATTATACATAACAAAAAATATGTCGTAATCAATAAATGTTTTTTACAAACGGTTTCAAGATTGTATGGATAACATGACTACTCGAAAATACAACAAGATCCAACACATGGTGGATTTTTTTCAATAATCGTGTTTTCTTCTCGCTAGACGCCATTAAATATCCATACTCCACCATGATCTGCCTAGTCTCATCCTCAACTTTCTCCTGATTGCTGCCTGACAATCCATCCTCATGGTAATTGACCACAAAGACATCCATGGGATTGAAAGATGCACCTTTTGTAAAGACTTTTAAATAAAAGTCATAATCAGAAGCAATCTTCAAATCCGTCCTGTAAAAGCCATTCTTTCGGAACAGATCAGCTTTCGTAAATATACTCTGGTGGCAGATCATGCAACCTTGTGGCAGCAACGTGTGATGAAACCGCCTGAGATGGCTTTCCTCTCCTTTTTGATTGACCAATCTCGTGATGCCATAATAGACATCATAATTCTGATGTCCAAGCATCCACTGCCTGGTGTTTTCAAGCGCCTCAGGCATATACGAATCGCCTGAATTCATGAAGTTCAGATAGTCGCCTTTGGCTCTCTGAATTCCTTTGTTCATGGCGTCGTAGATGCCACGGTCCAATTCTGAAATCCATTGCATTCGCCCTTCAAATTTCGGTTCATACGCCTTGATGAGTTCCACCGTCCCGTCATTGGAAGCACCGTCGATGACGATATATTCATAGTCCTTGCAAGACTGTGAAAGAATCGAATCAAAGGTCACGCGAATAGTCTCGGCACTGTTGTAGCAGACCGTAATGATGGAAAACAACATCTTTCAAAATCATTCTTGAAGAACCACGAAATTCACGAATGAGCACGAAATGGCGAGACGCCGATGGGACTTCCTAATTCATACCAGAAGTGATTCTATCAATGTTTGATGCTTTTTGATGACAATATGCGGAGAGCAAAGGTTGCTGATATGCTCACGTGCATTTCGTGACAACGCTTGAACATCATCATTGTTCAGAATCCAGTTGATACCCTTTGCAAGGTCATCTGCATCTTTGTATTTGGCAAGATAACCAGTCCTTTTATGTATAACAATGTCAGAATTTCCTCCAATATCAAAGCAGGTAGTTGGAGTTCCGCAAGCAGAAGCTTCACACAACGTCTGGCTGAAATTCTCCGCTATACTTGGACTGACAAAGAAATCCGCCGCGCTGTATGCAAGAGCAAGACTTGGAAACTCATCATTCAAATAGCCAAGAAAACGGACCTCCATTCTAAATTGCTTTGCAATCGTTGAATCTGCGCCTTGTCCGAAGACAACCAACATCACATCTGGTATGTCTAGCTGTTTGAGGGCCTTTTCCAGATAGCTCCATCCCTTGTAGAAGTTCCTCGTCCCCCCATCACAACCGAAGAGAATAAGCCTGTGGTCTTTTGGAAGGCCTAAAGCCTCTCTCGCAATATCTTTTTGAATTGGATGGAACACTTTCGAGTCAATGATATTCGGGATGACTTCAATGCGGTTGCGGTTGAACAGGCGGCTGCTTTTCGCACATTCCGCCATCCAGCGGCTTGGAGTCACAATGGTCAGATTTGACCTACCAGTCAGGCATTTCATTTTGCGTTCAAAGACCTTCCAGGCTAAATCCCGTTCTTGTTCACTTTTAAGCATGGGACATGCCCCACAATGATGTTCGTAATACATACAATCGAACGCATAATGACAACCGCCTGTCATCGGCCACATGTCATGCAGAAACCAGACAACCTTCTTTCCACTGTCAAGCAGACGTCCAATCTCCTCTATGGAGAGCATGGAATGGTTCAGCCAATGCAGATAAACCACATCGGCTTGTTGGATTAAAGGATTTAAATCCAGTCGGTTAAGACTGGCGCCAACGCTCCAGCTACCTGTTGGATTGTATTGTTTCAGTTCATTATTGACACATCTCCAATAGTATCTGGAATGGATTCTGTCATATATTTTTTCTATGCAAGACGCATTTAGTCGAATCGTCAACAAATCCTTCGCCGTGACCAAGGCGGATTCAAGCCCAGCCGCCGTCATCGCATGATTCAAACGTCGGGCAGCGATAGCGGCACCACCACATGAATCAGAATGCGACAAATGGACAATTTTCGTCAACAGTCATCCTCAACTGTATTGCAGTTTTTCCCTAAGTGAGAATACGCGCTTCACGGTTGGCTTTCTTCCCGGCAATGGGCATAACCGTTTGGCAACACGCCCTATGCGCAACCATGTCAGATAGCCATGACCATATAAACTGCTCATGAAAAATGTCTCAACCTTACCAATTGGTGGCATTTGCAGCAACACGGCTACATGCTGAAGGCATTCATCCATATGATGCCGTTGGTGTTCACCGGATTTCGCATATATCTGCGGCAGAGTATGATGATAGAAACACAGGAAATTATCAGACCACGCTTTTTGCATTTCCTGTGCAGATATTCCTTCATGCGCCATGGCATTCAGAGCTTGTCTGGAAACATCCAATACATTCGACATGGTCGTTTCCGTCAACGCCCGATGGGAAAGCGACATTTTCATCTGCCTGTAAAAGTAATGACTTTCTGTCGAGAAGCCCCAACTGACACCGCTCTCCAACGCCTGAATGAAGAAGAGCAAATCCTCCCAAAGAGATATTTCATGATGAAAACGCAAATGGCAGAAACAGGATGTCCGATAGATTTTCCCTGCTGCGAACCCCTTCCAGCTCCCTGTTAGGAAACGGCGTTTCGCTTCCTGTTGTCCATAGACGGACAGCTTTCCATCAACATGAAGACTCACCTCCACAGGAATCTGACCAGAGAAACTTGTCAAATCCTGTTCGACAAGACAATCTAGATTTTTTTCCACGACAGTTCGAATCCAATCTTCAACGGTATAGGTGTTCAGGATATCGTCACTGTCAACAAATGTGAAATAATCCCCTCCTATATGCTCCATCCCAGCATTGCGCGCCACAGATACGCCTTGATTTCTTTGGCAGAAACAATGGAAACGGTCATCCTTTCGACATTGAGCATCCAGAATTTCCTGACTATTGTCAGTAGAACCATCATTGACAAAAATCACTTCGAATTCATGGCTTGTCTGCCGATCAAGACTGTCGATAAGCTCCATCAGCCACCTTTCGGCGTTATAAACCGGTATGATGATGGAAAGCATCATATTATGACTGAAGGTTCTTTTAGATACGAATTTATAACCAAAGATTGATATTAATTTGAAATATCACTTATATTATACTGTTATTCGCAAGTCTTGGAGCATATACTTCCAGTTTATCTCAAAAGCATTATTGCGAATTTTATCTTGTCCTATAGCAAAAATATTGATATCATCCTTCTTACTAAAAATATACCCTTTATCAATCTGCCCAGACGGATACGTACCATTATTATGTAATGAACATGGAGTCATTTCATCTGATAAACGAACCAACACCTTCAAATACTTAAAAGTATTTCCATAGTAAACTGGACATGCATCTTCAAAATTAACAATAATTGACTTTACATATTCAATGAAACATTTAGTCGCTTTAAATTTGGAAATGCATTCACCAACAGTCTTGCTTTTTAATTCACATTGAATCACATTCAGTTTGTTACCCACAAGCAAGAAAATTAAATAATCACAAGGGCTATGAATTTCCGGTACTGTTTTGAGGATATTAGAAAAAACTTTTGGATGTTTGAAAGATTTGCGCCTATAGGGATAGGGTTTCTCCAAAGCCTCGTCAATAGCATAAACAACTATGTTCTCTCCAACATACTTCAACCGTAACTTTTCCAAAGTACCTTTTTTAGTGGTATTCTTTGCTTCCTTGAGCATCACGCATGAACACCCCAGTGTGGAGTCTAGCGTAGGAGCTAGAATACACTTATCAGGACTTAAATACTTATTGATACAATGTAAACTATTCGATGCACTCATGAACAATTCTCCCCCCCTCATTTTCCTTTGTTCATCAAATACTCCCATACATTGTTCTGCACTTCATTCATTTCTCTAATGTTCTGATCAAACAAGTGAAAATTCAACCCTCCATCTTCAAACTTTTCCACTTTCCTTAGGACATGCTCTGTATTCTGTTTATCCTCTGATTGAGTTTTTTCAGCTATATATAGTTCTACATCTGAACTTTTCAAAAGCTCATTCTTCTGATAGCCTTGTTTCTTTGCGTAAGCACTCCCAGCCTGATTCATAAGCAGGAGCGTGTTGATTTCCTTGGCGATGATATCGCTATGAGTTGTGATGAATACATTCAGACCGACATTCACCAACTTCGCCAAAAGACGAGCCATTTTCCGTTGATTGCTGGGATGCAAATTCAATTCCGGTTCGTCAATCATCAGAAGGTCGTCTTTTTTAGCAATATGCTTTAGATAATATGCAAAAATAACAAGACTTTTGACAGAACTGGAGACTTGCTGCAAGTTTAAGGCTGATTGTTTTAGAATGTTTTCTTGTCCATCTATGAAAACGATATTTCCATCCCGTACCCCAAAGGTGCCGCCAACTAGATTGTCAAGCTCCTCAATGATTTCTGGATATTCATCAACCAAAAAACTGTTTTCCTTCTCCAAATCAGACATCTGATTAATGAAATCAACATTGTCTTTCACTGGAGTTGGATACCGCAAAGCATATTCACCGCTATAAAACGCAGTCATTAGCTCAGAATTATTGATATGCTTGTTACTACCTTTAGCAAGAATCTCCCCCACGGCTTCCAATAGTCGACTTTTATTGAAATTCAACTCATTGCGAAAAATCACCGCTCCCGTCCGTTCGCAACTTGCCATAAAAACATTTGGAAACAAAAAATCTCTTAACAAGCTTGTTAAGCTATCATTAAGTAACATTAGCAATGCACTATTTTCACGAACATTTATAGAGCGTTTGTCTTCTATTCGTTCCACGAACACGGAAACAGAATAAGTTTTCGGTTGTTTACTGATAGTTATATTTATATTCCCTATATTTCTTTTTTTTGAGGGATAAGGTTGCTCAAATAAAACTCTTTCTCTATCTTTCAAGATAATGGACATCTGCGTCCCTTGTTCTTGAAGGCGTATGGTAGGCACTGCAAGTGATTGACTCAAATATCTTTCCAAATAACTCTGAGCTATTTTTGCCTCATAATCATTGATTTTATCAATAAAATATGTCTTCAAATCAATATCACAATGCCCATCTTGTGCTAAAGCAGTCACAAATGGACGAAGATTGAACAATGTGTTGTTGCTAGGAACATATCTATTCCTAAATAATCCATAGATAGCATATGCCAAATACGTTTTGCCGCAGTTGTTTCCCCCGCACACCAACGTGAATGGCTTCAATTCAATGGACGCATGTTCCAATACGCCAAGATTCTGAAATTCAAACTTGATTCCCATATATGATCTCCACTCTCCATCCAATGCCGTTGCCTAGACTAAGACAAGTGACGCTCAGCAGGAGAAGATATTATTATTATTAGTTGTTTGATAGTATAATATGGGAATCAAAAAAATCAAGCCTTATCCAACCGACAAATCAATAAAAAATAATGAAGCCTGAAAAATCATTCAGCAGGGAGGCATCTATCATTCAAAAACGATACATAATCGAAGGCATCCAGATATCGGCGACGCAGGAAGCCAGGGCGGAAGTCCGTGACCACGCCAAGTTCTGTTTGATCTTCAAAACCTGGAATGGTGATTCCACTTTTAATATCCCGATAGGGTAAGTGAGTTAGAAGTGCTTTATGTTGGAACGGCAACGAATCAAACTCCTGCATCTCGGCATGGGTACAACCGTTTTTCTCCGACATCAACACGAACAGATTGTCGAAATCAACACGTGCCGCTCGGGCGATCCATTTCGTTCGAGCCTCATCAAAACTCTTGTAGTGCATGAAAAAAACTTTCACATCCTCCAGCATTCCAACTGGCCAGGTGACCGAGTCATCCGCGATTTCCTTAGGTTCCACTTGCAGGTAGTGGTGTAAGTTTTTGAGGAACTTCAAATAATCCCCAGGCAGAAAGTAGAGGTTGATCGTGGGCGAGAGAAACTTAAGGCCAAGATCATGGTAGATAATGCCTGCGTTGCAGTTGTCGGTTATGATCGTTGGAGTTATGTTTTTCAAACGTCTCCGACGTTTCATCCTGAACAACCTCCATTCTGCACGCATAAAAAGATTTATGCAAGCTGTCAACATTTTACCGTCTAGTCAATTTTGCAAGCATGGCAACAAACTTATTTTTCCGAAGTCGTTCATATTTCGCAGCCGTATCTGCCGCATAGGTGAAGACTTCTGGTACGAATGGGGAAGGCAGATCAAAGCCCTCCTTGTACAACCAGTCATCATCGACCATTGCAGTCGCATGTATAAACGACGCCAGAAGTTCCGCGAATTGCGGATTGCCGATATTATGGATGGCCATGTAGGAGGCCTCTTCATCCAAACGGCAGGCGCTGATGTAATGGAGACGGGACAAACCATGTTCACGGGAAACACGCAGGTTGTCCATCACCCCCTTCAACATGTCAATCGTCTTGCCGATGGACGTCTTTCCAGAAGACGGCAAGATCCGATAGCAGTATGTCGCTTCATCCAATGCTAAGAAACGCCCCGCAGCAATCATGGCCTTGACGAAAAATGGCGGATCCTGGAAACGGCTGTATCGCGGGAATAAGATGTCATTTCCCTTAATCAATTCCGTTCGAAAGATATAGGCACAATAGCCATAATCGAACTGAAAATCACGGTATTCGGTCAAGCCAGTCATATTCAATGGAAGGTCCCGATAACCCCACGGGCAGTCCTCCGTCATGTCATCCTCTTTCAATGACATGTAGTGCCCTCCTGCGATATCCACATGATGTTCCGTTGCTGCATCATACAGTTTTCGCAACACCGATTGGTTCGGATAGAAATCATCAGAATCCATGAAGGCAATAAACTCGCCTTTGGCGGCGCGGATACCGTCGTTTCGAGCAGCACCGACGCCTTCATTCTTTTTGTCGATGACAACGACTCTGGAATCCTTCGCCTCATATGCTTTCATGATGTCCAGGCAATTATCAGGTGAGCCATCATTGATGCAAATAACCTCCAGATCATTGATATCCTGTGATAATACGCTGTCCAGACACTGCGGCAGATATTTTGCCGTGTTGTATGCGGGGATGATGACAGAAACTTTATAATTCATAATTCACAATGCATAATTCATAATTAATTCAGCATTCGGCATTTAGCATTAATAAAACATTCAGTTTTAATAGAGCATTTTATGTACGTTCGGATAATGATGTAACAGCCAGATACGGAAACGTTGTTTCAGACCATTTTCTGGATAGGCCATCAACGCATCATAATGACGAGCAAAAATGTCTTGAAGTTCCGCAAGACGCGACACGACTTGCGGCTCTTTCTGATTCAGATACTTGTATGCCAACGACAGATTGCTGTAGATATGCAGCCGAGCCATATTGGCATGCCATGGCTGGTTGACACGCTCCAGCATCTGCGCTCGCTCGTCACAACCATCGATAATATCTGTCGATTTCAAGCAAAAGCTAGAATGCATAATACTACTTTCACGCATGAAGTAATAATAACTGTTCTTTCCTGTATAGGCCAGCCGCCGAATCTTGGGTAGTATTTTGTTGTAGGCAAACAAATCTTCATACCACCGCCCAACGGGATAGCGCACATCCGTGAACATGTAGGAAGGATAGAGCTTATTTGGGGCGCATGGTTGGTACAGCGTGTCAAATATTGCGCTTTCCTCCACCACGCATGGTGCTTGAGACGGTTCATACAACACTGTTTCATGGCCATCATCATAATGATTGATCATCCCGCAGACAGAAATGTCCGCGTCAAAATCCGCCAAGGTATCATAAAGCGATTCCAGAAAATCAGGCGTCACCCAGTCGTCGCTATCGACAAAACTGACATACTTTCCATTACAGACATCCAATGCGGCGTTGCGAGCGGAAGAAAGGCCTCCATTTTGCTTGTGGATGACATGGATACGACTATCGCGACTAGCATACTCGTCACAGATTTTCCCGCAATTGTCCGGCGAGCCATCATCAACCAACCATAATTCGAAATCGTTAAATGTCTGCGCGAGAATACTGTCGACACAACGTGGAAGATATGCCTCAACCTTGTAAACTGGAACAATAACAGAGATTTCTGGCATGATGTTATAAGCCTATCTTTAAGAGATTACGGATTTTGCAAGTAAATGTTGGGAAGTACAGGAAGAGCCGATACCAGATTTTATATTTCCAGTTGGAAATTGACAGCATCGACGAGACATCTCCGTCTTGAAAGCGTTTGTGGAGACTTTCACGTGCACTTCCATCTGTATCAACCTGAGGAAAAAGGTAGAGCATTTGTGAATGATAGAGACAGGAAGAAAGATAGCTCTTATTTGCGATTTGATACAAAGAAGGAAAATGTTCAGTTACATATTTGAGACGTTCTTGAAATGCATCAATTCCAAACAGTCTTTTCAAAGAATAAGTATGGATGATGCTTTCCGCTCGCTGATAATAGAAGTAAAGAGGAGAACTGAACTGGACAACTTTTACTGCCCTACCAATAATTTGATATGTCCAAAACTCATCTTCACAGATCTTCCCCACCGGAAAAGGAATATTTGCCAGCAAATTCATACGATAAAGTTTATTCCAAGTAGTTTGATGTATTTTTCTTTCAAGAATCAGTTCAGCCAATGCATGTTCAGGCGTCAACTCTATTGCATCTCTCACAACTTGAAATTCTTTCGGGATTTCATGATCATTACTAAATTTTTGGTAGCCACATTCCACCACATCTGCTTGATGTGATATAATCTCTTGATAGAGTAATTCATACATTTGAGGATGGATCAAATCATCACTATCGATAAATCCAACATATTCACCTTTTGCATTCGCTAAACCAGTGTTTCTGGCATCGCTTAATCCACCATTTTTCTTATGGATAACCTTTATTCGAATATCCTTCTTCCCCCACTCATCACACATCTGTGGTGAATGATCTTTGGAACCATCATCTACAAGGATGATTTCCAAATCGCGATAGGTCTGCTTGACGATGCTTTCTACACATCGGTCAAGATACGCCTCCACATTATAGACTGGAACGATAACGGAAATCATTCAAGTATAACCTACTTCAAAAATGGGGAAATATCATAATTCCCGCCATTAGCCTCATTGAACCACTTGACAAAATCAAACAAGCGTTCGCATTTACGTTCATCTGTCAATCGGGACACTATTGCTTGCATGCTTGTCACAGGACCATCTGTGATTTGTAGTGTATATGGAATATCCGGATAAGCATTTTCTGTAAATACAAGTAAACCTCTTACACACAATTCACGGCCAAGTTGCAGAATGTCATCTTTCGTAAGGCCATCCCTTTCGGAGCACATTACAAACATGTTGTTTTTATCTATACGAGAACAACGTCTCTTCCAGGCATCAACAGCTTCTTGTTCACCTTTATAATGTGTGAAATGAACTGTAATATCTCCTAGTTTTGCACATGGGAAAGTAAATTCAGGATGTTTGAAAAATACAAATTCCTTTGATAGATATTCATCCAACTGTAATATGAATTTTTTGAAATCAGGCTGGTACATCATCAAATTGATGGTTGGTGAGCAAAATTGCAAGCCCAAATCATGGAATAACGTCCCCCCCATACAATATGGACAGAACAATGACATGCCATGATTTCTCAACCCTCTTCGCATTCGCCATCTTCGCAAATGAACAAATGGATTGTTACGTATTATATCATTAAAAGTTTTCATTACTTATTCTTAACAAGTGAATATATAAACAAATATCTTTTAATATTCAAAAAATGACAAAAATGCCCTTACTTCAATCCATTACTTTATTTATATATCTGTTAATTTTCCGTTTCACTCTCAATAGAATTTCCAATGGGCTAAACCGTGTATTTTTGATGTCAATCACTTCAAAATTTCCTGAAGCATTATAAGTATGGACACCTAAACCTTTTAATTTTGAACTATTCCATAGTTCTCTAACACCAAAATACCCAACTCTTTCTTCTTGGTATTTGTTCCAGAAATCTTGACAAACTTTACTGAAAACTATACCATGCCCATAGCTTTCCAGACAATCTTGACTGACACGTATCAAGCTATCATGATATTTGAAAAAACGCCCTCCAGGACGTGCCACGCTATCATCTGTACAAATGCATTTTTTATCATTTGTAATAATATGGCCATTTTGAAATTGATATAGAAGTAATTCCTTTGGATCAACAGCTATATCATACGTAAAAGCAAAATGCCCTGTAAAAGTATTTAACAACGTCGTGTCCACATATTCAACATCACTTATCAGATTGTTTTCCCTTACCCATTTTTCTGGGAAACAAGTTGCACGATAGGAATATACGGACTTGTCTTGAAAAGATTCTGGAATGATATGGACATCTCCTTTTTCATCTGAATAAATAAATGGATAGGAAAGGTGGTAATCTTCTTTAATGACAGTTTGCCATTTGGAAAACCGTCCCCCCGTCCATTTTGAATAACCAATCACCCCATGTCCTTCAAGTAAATCATAAAGTTCTGCAAAAACATATGTCTCCCCTGAATATTCAAAGACAAACGGATCCATCGCAGAACAATAAGGCCAATTATTCTCTATTTCCACAAAAGGAGTATGCTTATCATCCAATATGCTCCCTTCTGGCAATTGACGATATGCCACATGCCATGCTGCGGATTTCAGTCGATTCAAGATCATTTCATCCGTACCGTTTTTTAGAGAATAGCTTATAATAACAAGTAAATATGGTACTGCATAAAAAAGGCAAATACAAAATCAACCAGGCATGTAGGCGGCCAGTCCGATTCAGAAGCCCGATTTTGTCACGACTTTGCAACAAGTTCTTCCTGAACACACTCTTGAACTTGCGAAATTTTCTGGCCCTATTCTCTAAAACCAATCCATAAGCTGACATATTAGCATGGAGATAGTTCGCCATAGCAACATCTTGAACGACTTGTGATTCACCTGAGCATTGCTCTAGTATCCGCCTTCTTACTTCTACAGGATGAAAGACATGCTTTTCAGCAACATCACTCTTACATGCTGATCCTTCCCGGCGAATATAATGATACAGACATACATCTTCAAACACCGAACATTCAGCACGCTGGAAAAGATAGAAGTTTATCAGAAGATCTTCGTTGAAAAGAATCTTTGTGTCAAATTTCAATTCTTTGAACAATTCTTTTCTATAGATTTTCATACACAAAGATGGCTCCACCTTCTCTCCTTTAAGAATTTCCAGTATTCCTTCTTCATGAGAGTGGACCTCAAGCACACATGTGTTATGAAAATATCGAGTCTGCCCATCCAGTCCAATGGTTAACATCCCGCAATGGGAGATATCTGCATCATATTTGAGGAGATTTGCCAAAAGCCGCTCATACATCTCGGGCTCTACTTCATCATCACCATCGCAAAAACCGATATATTCACCATTTGCTATAGCTAACCCAGCATTTCGAGCGGCACTGACTCCTTCATTAATCTTGTGAATGACGTGCAGACGTGGTTCTTTCGCCGCATATTCATCCAGTATTTTTGCGGAACCATCCGTTGAGCCATCATCGACTGCAATAACCTCAATCTCCCTGTACGTCTGCGCAAAAAGGCTTTCCAGTGTATGCTGAATATATACCTCCAAATTATAAACAGGAACAATAATGGAAATCATTTGTGACATGCAACCACTTCATCAATCAAATCTTCAACAGCTTTAACAGTCGTGTTCGTATCAAAAAAAACAGCCCGTTCTTTCGCTTTACCACGATAATGGGTTAATAATTCTTGTGATGAAAGCAATTTCTTAAGCCCTTCATAAAGCGCATTGTCATTATTTTCCACCAGTAAACCATAGTCACTATTCTCTCCTAAAACTTCCGTGGCTCCTGATACACTGGTTGAAATCACCGGTGTTCCAAGGATAATAGCTTCCGACATGGCTGTATTCAATCCCTCTTGACGTGATGAACAGACGAAAAGATCAGCAGCTTTCAGAAAGGGAAATGGATTTTCTTGATATCCCCCAAAATAGACTTCATTTTCAAGCCCCAGATTCTTCCGAAGTTCAAGAAGATTCTTTTCTTCTGCCCCACTCCCCAGAATTAATAAACGAAATAAGAAACCTTCCGTTTTCAGGTGATTGCAAATATCTATTAGACGATCATATCCCTTTACTGGATCCAGTCGTCCAAGTGTTACCAAGCGAAGCCCTTCATGCCAATCGGACCATCCATTAATACAAATTGACTCTGATGATAATTGTTGAATACGTGGCACATCGTTCGTGTTGTAACATGTCACAACCTTACTCTCTAAACCATACATCTTGATGAATGACTGGCTTACTTCCTTCGCCACACCGACAATTTTATCAAACTTGTCAAATGCAGGAACAATTTGCCTATGAAAAAAGACATTCGGTAATGATGAATGCCTCATGTCTGTATGTAGCCATGCGATCTTGCCTGTATTTTTCGGAGCAGCTTGAAGAATTTTTGTCGCCACACCATGAGAGAATGCCACCACCATATCATAATGCTCCTTAATGAAATGATGATAGAGCAATGCAGCTGGCAAAAGCTTAAAAAAACGAGACACGCCATGAAAACGTGACATATTACTTTCGATAATATGAATAGCAGATCGCAACATGCCACGGTTCACTCCAGCCTTGAAAATGGTCTGAATCGTGATATCATAACGAGACAAATCCATATTATTGACCAAATTGACCAATACACGCTCTGCACCACCACCACCTAGACTGTCAATGAGAAAGAGAAGATGCATTTATCTATTCACATATCAAGATTAATTAACATTTAACCCTGAAAAAAACCAAGGCGTTATTGCATGTTTATAGACAGATTCTTAACAAAACAGTCCGTTGAATCTGGCAATTTCAGCCAATCACCGAACTGCTGATCACGTTTGTGAGGTGTTATCGTCCAAAAACCACTACCGGGGAAAAATGTCATTTCTCCAAAATAGATATGCTCTTTTACATTGTAGAGATCTACACGGACAAACGGAAATGGTTGCGCAAGAGCTTCCGCAATTTCCCGCATCTGTTCAAACTGAGGCGGTCTTGGGATTGGCTTATCAGAGTGCGGTGCGACTCCAGTACCCATGTCATCGAAAAGCTTCCAGTTACGATCATACAAATCCACAAATTTTACTCCATCGATTACATGGTTGACTTGCATTGCCCTGCAACACCCATTGAAACATAAGAACTTGTAATCTACAACTGTTTTGTCATCTAAAAGCTCTTCCACCAGAAGCATTGGTTTCTGTTCCTTGTAGTTCCATTCTCGACCAAGTCGATAGAGGTTTTCAGAAAGCCAGACATCCATGGTCTTCCGGGCATGATTCCAATCAATTTGATTCTTGTTACCGTGGCAGATAATATTCCATCCACTTCCATGGGATGCTTTTATGATAAAATTCTCTGGAAGTGCATCAAGGTCAATCTGATTGGCATGCTCATACGTGGCGATGGTCGGAATGACAAGTTGCGGGAAACCATGCGCTTCAATATATTTTTTCGCTTCAACCTTATCTGAGCAAATTGGGACGTCAGGATGACGATAAAATAATTTCAGCCATTGGAGTTTCTCCGTAAAGAGAACAGGATTCTCCAGATTTGGGTTACGTCCATGATTGGCCTTTCGGTAAAGCATGCAGATGAAAGTCTTGTCATCATAGATTTTTTCATAATGCTTGTAAAGCCATCGTTTTCTTAATTCTAACAAGTAGAATATGAATGGTATTTTTTTTATTTTATGTTTTAATTCAGTTAACATAAATTATTAATATCTATTATATTCAATATAATATTTAAT
>JAEEGL010531676.1_pt1 | contig 18210 bp, 24 predicted proteins | sample 9134231 | NCBI WGS metagenome assembly JAEEGL01 (sample SAMN16246548, study PRJNA631951) | gut metagenome | biome: gut microbiome; feature: rumen; material: fiber-attached | host: Bos | place: Iran: Karaj | collected 2018-10 | reverse complement strand
GATCTCGGAACGCTCGTTGCGCTCGATCCGTCCGCAAAAACCGGAACGGTGGTATTCGATGACGGTCGTGTTTGCCTGTATGACTACACCAAATTTGATGAGCTCGAGCTTGCGTACTGTATTACGATTCATAAAAGCCAGGGCAGCGAATTTCGTACCGTGCTGCTTCCGTTGGCAGGCGGGCCTCCGATGCTGCTGACGCGCAATCTCTTATATACCGCTATCACACGCGCCAAAAAGCTTGTCTACTGTGTCGGCCGCTCGGATACGATTGCGCGAATGGTCTATACAAAGCAACGCAGCGAGCGACGGACTTCTCTTCGCCAGAGGTTGATCGAATATGCGACGCTCCTATCATAATCGGGTTACGGACGCTGTGCTCGATCTGCTCGCGCCCGGACCGTATCATTGCTTTGCGTGCCGGCGCGAAGCCGTCGTCGATACAGAGGGACTATGCGAGGAGTGCCGGGAGCAGATTCTGCTCTATCCCTCCCCGTCGTGTCTGCAGCCGCTCGACGGACTGTTCATCGGACTGCAATACACCGAACCGATCAAGCACGCCATTCTTTCCATGAAGATGCACGGAAACCGCCAGTTTGCGCCGTTTTTGGCACAATACCTTTCCGTTCCGAAAGAATGGAAAGCAGACATTCTGGTTCCGGTCCCGATGCATCCGGCACGTCGGTTCCTTCGCGGGATGAATCACAGCGAGCTGTTGACGCAGTATCTTTCCGTTCAGGAAGACCTTCCCTATTCCTCTGCGCTGCTGCTCAAATCGCGCTATACGTTCGGGCAGAAACGCATTCTGGATCCCGCTGCACGCCGCAGGAACATTCGAAACAGCTTCACGGCCGATCCCGCCTGCAAAGGGCTGCGCATCGTCCTCGTGGATGATATCTTTACGTCCGGGGCAACCGTATATGAATGTGCCAAAACGCTCAAATGCGCAGGCGCAGCGCGGGTTTATGCCTGCTGCGTTGCGTCGCGCAAGCATTGACGGCGGGCTGCGTACTTATCATGCGTCGCCTTCCCGCCGCGAATATGCCGTTCCGCTTTGTTGATATCCAAGATGGCGCGAACTTCCTTTGCAACAGCCGGATGCAGGCTTTCCAGTCGGGAAGTGACATCCTTATGTACCGTGCTTTTGCCTGCATGCAGCGCGCGCGCTGCGTCACGTACCGTTGCGCGATGCTCCAAGATATAATTTGCTTCCGCCATAATACGTTCTTCCAATTCGTACAAACCGATCTTCCCCCCAATTTCAATGAGAAACTCCCATATACTGTGGTACAGTGTATGGGAGTCGGTTTGTCGTTATGCGAACTCAATAAGCTTCAATATTGATTTTCTTCAGATCCGTTGCGGCGATTGCATCCAGGTGCGCGTTTGCAATCGTCTGAAACGCGATATCGTCGTCACTGACGAAATAGGAAACCGTCGAGCGCTCGTCACACGCGCGGATCGGAATCGTTTCCCGCAGCGTCTTGGCAAGCGCCGTTCCGATATTCAGCAGCTTTACGCCCGGCAGATACGTTCCGATGCCCTCCGCCAAAAACGGGTAGTGCGTACATCCTAAGATCAACGTATCCGTATCGGTGTTTCGGATCGGGCTCAGATAACGTTCAATCGTCAATTCCGTAATCGGATCGCGTTCGGAAAACCCATTTTCAATCAGCGGAACGAAGAGCGGACATGCGATGCCGGTGATCGTCAAACCGCTGCGCACACGTTCCAGCTCCTTTGCGTATGCCCCGCTCTGTACCGTAGCCTTTGTTCCGAGCACGCCGATGTGACCGGTTTTTGTCATGTTTGCCGCTTCCTTTGCGGCCGGAGCGATCACGCCAAGGATCGGAATGCGATACAGGCTTTGCAATCGATCAAGACACGTTGCGCTCACGGTTCCGCACGCAATTACGATTGCCTCCACCCCGCGCGAAAGCAGAAACCGTACGTCCTGCTCTGCATAGCGGGCAATCGTCTCCGGTGTACGGGATCCGTACGGCACCCGCGCCGTATCGCCGAAATATGTGATTTCCAAGCCTGTGTTGTATTTGCAGATCTCATTCAAAACGGTCAAGCCGCCGAGACCGCTGTCAAACACACCGATTTTCGTTCGTTCCATAGTCCTCTCCGATCGCAATCCATTGCGCGTATTATATCATAGATGCAAAACGGTTTCAAGCGCTCTCCTTCGGTTTGTGAAAATAGCGTCTCGTTGCCGATACGACAACATCCGACAGCAGCAAAAGGGAAATCAGATTCGGTACGGTCATGAGAAGATTGAACCACTCGGCCATCTGCCAGACGAGATCGAGTCTCAGAATGCTTGCAACCGGAATTGCAAACAAAAACGCAGCACGATAACCCCCTCGCGCGCGCGTTCCGAACAGCTCCGAAAAGCACCGTTCTCCGTAAAGATGCCACGTCAGGATGCTTGACAGAGCAAAACAGTCGAGAACGACACAGAGCAGAACCGAGGCTATATCCGTTCCGAAAACCGTTGCCAAGGCCGCTCTGACAAGCTCTGCGCCGCTCGGCGTCCCATACGGGATTTGAACGCTTGCGTTCCCGTAAGCGGGAAGCAGGATGGTAAACGCCGTTACGGTACAAACCACCATGGTTACAAAGAACACTTCGAATACGCCGTAAAAACCCCGGCGCACGGATGAATCGGCGTCTGAAGCCGCATAGGCGAGCGGAGCAGAGCCGAGCCCTGCTTCATTGGAAAAAACGCCGCGTCCGATGCCTTTGGAAACCGCGTTCCATAGCCCGATACCTGCTGCCGCGCCGAGAACGGAACGAGGGCAAAACGCAGCCTGAAGGATCTCTCCCAAAGCAGTGGGAATCCATCTTGCATAGCGGATCGCAACCGCGCCGGTTGCCAGCAGGTAGGCCGCGCTCATCAGCGGTACCAGTTTTTCCGCGACGGATCCGACGCGTCTTGCGCCGCCCCTCGTCCAAATGCCGATCAGAGCTGCCGTCACAATTCCAATCACAAGCGCGATGACCGATGAGTCCATCGGCAAAACGGATCGAAGCACATGTACGGTTGCATCGGCAATCGTATGCATCTGCACCATGTTCCCGATCCCGAAAGATGCCAGAACCGTAAACAATGAAAAAGAGGTTGATAGCACCGCTCCGATCGGACCGAACCGATCCCGGATCGCGATCATCGTTCCGCCGTGCCAAGTTCCGGCCGCGTCACGGTAGCGCGTTTCCATCGTCAGGACGATCTCGGCATATTTGGTCGCCATGCCGAACAACGCGCTGATCCACATCCAAAAGACCGCGCCGGGACCTCCGAGCGCAATCGCTCCGGCCACACCCGCAATGTTCCCCGTTCCGATCGTTCCCGCAAGCGCGGTTAACAGCGCCTGCCGCGCGGAGATGCCGCTTTGACCGGACGATTTCTTTTTTCGAAAAACATCCGAAACAATTCGTTTTCCATAGCGTATCGGAAAGCATCCGAGGCGAATAAAAAACCAAATCCCGGTAAACAGCAGCAGTACCATGACCGGCGCATCCCACGGGATGTTCCGAAGAACGTTCAAAGCAATCCTCATACTGCATTCTATTCATCTTCGCGTCCAAATACGGCTTGAAACCGAAACGGATTTGGATTATACTGAGGCCATGCAGTATGAACTTCATTTTGTCGATACAATCGATTCTACCAATAACGCGGTCAAAGCTCTAGCACAAGCCGGCGCGTCGGAAGGGTTTGTTCTGATTGCCGATCATCAGACCGCAGGCCGCGGAAGGCTCGGGCGTTCGTTCTATTCGCCCTCCGGAAGCGGGCTGTACCTATCCATTCTGCTGCGGCCGGAAGGAGCGATCCCCCCTGCCTCCCTCACGTGCCTTACCGCCGCTGCGGCAGCCGAAACCGCGCTTCAATTCGGGGTTGACTGCCGGATCAAATGGGTAAATGATCTGTACCGCGCGGATCGCAAAGTTGCAGGGATCCTGACCGAAGGCGGTCTTCTGACGGACGGATCGTATTCCTATGCCGTTGTCGGTATCGGATTCAATTTATGCGTCCCGCCCAAGCTGCCTGCAGAGCTTCGCGACATCGTAGGCGGACTCTTTGATGAGCCTGTTATTGAGCAGCAGCGTCATGCGTTTTTGAAATCGTTTCTATCCCGGTTCGCCGCATATTATGAAACGCTTCCCGAAATTTCGTTCCGGGAAGCGTATTGCAAACGTCTGAATGTCTTTGGAAGAGCCGTGTCCTTTTGGCACGGCGGCGTGCAGCGAACCGGTATTGCCGAAGCGATCGACCCGCAGTTTCGGCTGCTTGTTCGTTCCGGCGAAGAACTCGTTCCTTTGGAGCGCGGTGAAGTGACGTTTCTGTAACGCTTATCCGTTCAGAAAGCGGCGCACTTCCTTTGCCGCATCGCGATACATCTTCTCCTCATCGATCCGAAGTATTTTTCCATCCGATACCGTGCAGATACCGTTGACAAACACCAGATCGCACGGCCTGTGATACCCGACGGTTCCGAACAGATTCATCGGATCATCCTCCGCGCAGACCGTATCCATGCCCTTTTGGATTGCAAAGACATCCGCTGCCTTTCCGACCTCGATCGAACCGATGTCGTCCCTTCCGAGAACGGCCGCTCCGCCCGCTGTCGCCATCTTCAACAGATCGTATCCGGACGGTGCCTGATCGCCCCAGGTCAGCCGATGCAGCAAGAATGCCGTGCGAATTTCTTCAAGCAGATTGCTCGCATCGTTGCTCGCGGAACCGTCCACTCCGAGTCCGACCGGAATCTTCCGCTTCTGCATTTCCGAAATCCGCATTACGCCGCTTGACAGCTTCATATTGGAGCAGGGGCAATGCGCAATCTTGGTCCCCGTCTCCACGATCCGATCAAGCTCTTCATCGTTGAAGTGAATGCCGTGCGCATAAAACACATCGGTCCCCGTCCAGTTCACCAATTCCATATACGCAAACGGGCGCATGCCGAACCGTTCCGTCGTATATCGCTCCTCGTCAAGCGTTTCACATAGATGCGTATGAAGCTGAACATGATAGGACCGGGCGAGCGCAGCGCTTTCTTTCAACAGCGTTTCTGACACAGAAAACGGCGAGCACGGGGCCAGGACGACGCGACGCATCGAATAGGCGGACGAATCGTGATACGTTTCGATCACGCGTGATGAATCCCGCAGAATTACATCGACACTCTGGACAACGCTGTCCGGCGGCAGCCCGCCGTCCTTGACGGATAAATCCATGCTTCCGCGGGAGGCATGCAGCCGGATGCCGAGCCGCTCGGCAGCTTCCGCCTGCGCGCCGATCAGATCGCCCGCACCGGAAGGAAACACATAATGGTGATCGAAACAGGTGGTGCAGCCATAGCGCATCAGCTCGGCCATGCCGCAGAGCGAACTGAAATACACCGTGTCGGCATTCAGGTTTTTCCAGATTTCATAAAGCGCCTTCAGCCAATCGAACAGCTCATAGTTCTGCACCGATGCAAGGTTACGTGTGAAGTATTGATACAGATGATGGTGCGTATTGACAAGGCCGGGATATACGAGCATTCCGGTACCGTCGTATTCGCGATCCGGTGTCTGATTCCATGTGCCGATCCGCGCAATCACCCCGTCCAAAAACCACAAATCACAGTTTCGATAGACCGTATCCGCCCCGTCGCACGAGACGATGGTATCGACATGTCGTAATCGTGTCAGCATCTTCTTCCCCCCTTTGTATCAGTTTAGCAAACTACTTGAAAAATGTAAAGAAGTCCTGTATAATGGTTTCGATTTTTGAGAGGACTTTTTGGCTTTGATTCAGTTTGATCACGTTGTTTTTCAGTATGAAGAATCCGTTCAGCGCGCGTTGGACGACATTTCGCTTACGATCGAAGATGGAGCATTTGTAGCCATCGTTGGGCACAACGGCAGCGGCAAAAGTACGCTTGCAAAGCATATCAACGGTCTCCTTCTGCCCGCATCCGGCACCGTCACGGTGAACGGGCTTGATACCAAGGATGAGAAGAATATTCTGCCGATCCGTCAACAGGTCGGCATCGTTTTCCAAAATCCCGATAATCAGATTGTAACGACGATCGTCGAAGAAGATGTTGCGTTCGGGCCGGAGAACCTCGGCGTTCCGCCTGAGCAAATTCGCATTCGTGTGGATGAGGCACTCGATACTGTCGGCATGCGAGATTATGCCGAGCGCGCGATCCATACTCTTTCCGGCGGTCAGAAGCAGCGCATCGCAATCGCCGGGATGCTTGCGCTGCGTCCCGGGATTCTTGTGATGGATGAAGCAACCGCCATGCTCGACCCACGCGGACGAGCGGAACTGATCGCGACGCTGAAAGAGCTGCACGCAAGCGGACTCACGGTGATCATGGTCACCCAATACATGGAAGAAGTCACCGAGTGCGATCGCGTGATCGTCATGAATCACGGTAAGATTGCAAAGGAAGGAACGCCCGAAGACGTTTTTCGGGACAAAGCGCTCCTGCAATCCTGTTCTTTGGCCGAACCGGAAGCGATTCGGCTTGCCGACCGCTTACGGGAGTTCGGCGTACCGATCTCCGAACGGGCAATGCGATCCGAGACGATCGCGGAGGAACTATGCCGATTGTTGTAAACGATCTATCCTATCAATACGGAACCCCGGGAAATACGCAGTTTGCGCTTGAGCACGTCTCCTTCACCGTAGAGGAAGGCGCATTTTTGGGCATTGCCGGCCATACAGGCAGCGGAAAATCAACGCTCGTGCAGCATCTGAACGGGCTGATCCCGAGTGCGGCCGGGCATGTGACGGTTGACGGGCATGACCTTGGCGACAAAGCGGAACGAAAGCTTGCGCGTTCCCTCGTCGGGATGGTGTTTCAATATCCCGAATACCAGTTGTTTGCCGAAACGGTCTACGACGATGTTGCGTTCGGGCCGAAAAACTTGAAGCTTTCGGAAGACGAGATCCGTGAACGCGTTCTGACCGCGCTGCAGCGCGTCGGCCTCGATCCGGATACGTTCAAGGATAAATCGCCGTTTGAGCTCTCCGGCGGTGAGAAGCGCCGTGCGGCACTTGCCGGCGTGCTTGCGATGCGCCCGAAATATCTGGTACTCGATGAGCCCATGGCAGGGCTTGATCCGAACGGGCGCAGCGCGATCCTAAAAATTTTGGACCAGCTTCGCCGCGAGGATGGATGCACGATCCTGATGATCTCCCATTCGATGGAAGATCTTGCTCGCCACGCGACGCGGATGATCGTGCTCGATCGTGGAAAAATCGCGTTCGACGATACGCCAAAGCAGGTATTCGAACACGCCGAAGAGCTGTTTGCGCTCGGACTTTCCGTTCCGCAGATGACCTATCTGTCCATGCTGCTCCGGCAAAAGGGGTTCGATGCGCCGTCGGTCTATAACGATGAAACCGCTCTGCTCGAGTGGATCGAAGGGAGGATCCGTCATGCGTGACATCACCCTCGGTCAATTTATCGCCGGCAATTCGCTGATTCATCAATGCGATCCGCGCACCAAGATTGTGATTATGATCGTGTACATCGCGATGGTCTTCTTTGTGGAGTCGATCCCGGCTTTTGCGATTCCGTTCGTGTTTCTGATCGTGTCGCTGCTCCTGTCGAAGATTCCGGTGTCTTACATTTTAAAATCGCTCAAGCCGATCCGGTTGCTCCTGATCTTCATGTTCATCCTGAACCTGTTCTTCACAACGGGGGAACATGAAATCTTCCAAATCTGGAAGTGGTCGTTGACGTGGGAGGCGATCTACCAATCGTTTTTCATCACGATTCGGATCGTTCTACTCGTGACCGGCGCCTCAATGCTGACGCTGACGACGTCTCCGATCAAACTGACGGACGGAATCGAGCGGTTGATGAACCCGCTGCGCGTTTTCCGGTTTCCTGCGCATGAGCTTGCCATGATGATGACGATCGCTCTGCGTTTTATTCCGACGCTGATCGAAGAATCGGATAAGATCATGAAAGCGCAGCTTTCTCGCGGCGCGGATCTCGAATCCGGTAATTTATTTACCCGCATCAAGAGTATGATCCCGATCCTGATTCCGCTGTTCGTTTCCTCCTTCCGGAAAGCGGATGAGTTGGCAACCGCTATGGAGTCGCGCTGCTATCACGGCGGCGACGGGCGGACGCGTTTGCATTCCCTGAAATTCGGGAAGCAGGACCTCTTTGCAGGACTGATGACGCTCGGCTTCTTTGGAGCGACGCTTTCCGTGTTTATCATTTGGTAATATGAGAAGAATCCGCATGATCCTTGCATACGACGGAACGAATTACGTCGGCTGGCAAACGCAGCCGAACGGTATTTCCGTGCAGGAAACCGTCGAACATGCGCTCTTGGAAGTCACCAAGCAGCAGATTGCGCTGCACGGATCTGGTCGCACGGACAGCGGCGTACACGCAAAAGCGCAGGTGGCGCATTTCGACACGGATGTACGCATGGCAGCCGATAAGTTTGCAATCGCGCTCAATATGCATCTTCCACCCGATATCCGCGTACTGTACACCGAGGAATGCGATCCGGAGTTTCACGCGCGCTTCTGCGCGAAAAAGAAGCAGTACTGCTATCGGCTGCATGTCGCGCCGCATGCCGACGTCTTTTCCCGCCGGTACGCTCTGCAGCTGCATCATATCCCCGATTTCGAGGCGATGCAGGCCGCCGCAAAGGATGTGATCGGAACGCATGATTTTCGCGCGTTTATGTCCTCCGGTACGACCATGGAAAACACAGTGCGCACCGTGGAATCCTCCGAATGGCTGCGGGACGGCGCGAATTGGACGTATACCGTCACCGGAACCGGTTTTCTGTACAATATGGTGCGTATCCTCGTGGGTACTATGCTTGCGATCGGGGCGCATCAGCTTCCGGTCGATGCAATCCGCAAAGCTCTGGAAACGTTGGATCGCTCCGATGCCGGTCCGACGGCCCCTGCCCACGGGCTGACGCTTGCCCGCGTTCTGTATCCGGATTTCGATACGGAGGAGGTGCTTTCCCGTGAACGATGAACAGGGAATGCTCCTTGCGCTCGAGGAAGCCGAAAAAGCCTTGCAGGAAAATGAGGTCCCGATCGGCGCAGTGGTCGTAAAGGGCGAATCGGTCGTCTCCCGTGCGCACAATCTCTGCGCCAAATTGAACGACCCGACGCAGCATGCCGAAGTGCTCGCTTTAAGGGAAGCATACCGCGCATGCGGTTCGCTTGCACGCTGTACGATGTATGTTACGCTTGAGCCATGCGCGATGTGTGCCGGGACGCTTCTGAACCTGCGCCTTCCCCGCCTTGTCTACGGGGCATTCGCGCCAGTCACCGGGTGCTGCGGATCGAAAATCGATCTGACCGATCATTGGTTTGACGCAAGTACAGAGACTGTAGGCGGCATTTTGGAAGCGGAATGCGCCGCACTGCTTTCGCAATTCTTCTCCGATCTGCGCCGAATTTGAATTTCCGCAAAATTCGGTATTGCTTTTTTGCTTCGGATGCGGTATACTTCATCTGTTGAGCAAAATTGGAGAGATGTCCGAGAGGTCGATGGTGCAGCACTCGAAATGCTGTGTCCCGATAAGGGACCCTGGGTTCGAATCCCAGTCTCTCCGCCAATTCAATCACCCCAAGGGGTGATTTTCTTTCATTCAATCAGAGGTTGCCGATGGAGTACGAGTCCCTTTGTGAACAAATTCAATCGCTCGCCGAAGCCGAGCCGCACTATGTTCCGCTGCTTGCCAATGCCGCAGCGCTCCTGTATGACGTGCTGCCCGATCTGAACTGGGCGGGGTTCTATCTGATGCGCAGCAATCGGCTGGTTCTCGGGCCGTTTTGCGGCAAGGTTGCCTGCATCCACATCGCGCTCGGAAAGGGCGTTTGCGGGACTGCCGCATCCCAAAATCAAACGCTTGTTGTTTCGGACGTGCATGCGTTCCCCGGGCATATCGCGTGCGACAGTGCATCGAATTCTGAAATCGTTGTTCCGATCCGGCAAGGCGGTAAGGTGATCGGCGTTCTGGATATCGACAGTCCCATCTACGCCAGATTCTCGGATGAAGACCGAACTGGGCTCGAATCGTTTGTCGGCATTCTGGAACAGACGGCAGATTTCGGAGAACTGCGATGAACGAGGCGTACTTTGCGGGCGGATGCTTCTGGTGCATCACGCCGGTATTTCGGGAAACTCCGGGCGTGTGTTCCGTGATGGCAGGCTATGCAGGCGGAACGGAACCGAACCCCACGTATGAGGACGTAAAGCACGGCAAGACGCATCATCGGGAAACCATCCGGATTGCATACGATCCGAATCAGGTTTCCTATTCCGCGCTCTTGAATACGTTCCTATGGAGCGTTGACCCGTTCGACAGAGGCGGTCAGTTCATTGATCGCGGCCCGTCCTATACGCTTGCCGTCTACTATTTGGATGAAGAGCAGAGAACGGCTGCGCTGGCTGCAATCGAAACGCTGCAGGAAACCGACTCGCGTCCCGTATGCATCGCTTTGGAACCGTTTACCGGATTCTATCCCGCTGAAAAATTTCATCAGGATTACGACCTCAAAAATCCCCTTGCATTTGCAAGAGAAATGGCTTTATCCGGAAGAAAAACAGCCCGCTGAAAAAAGCGGGCTGTCATTTTTACTGCATCAAAGACTTGGCAAAGGCCTTAGCCGCCTGAACATCGGCTTCATTCGGACGACCCTTGTGGGCAAACAGGAATTTTCCGAGGCAAACAAATTCCATCTCGCTGAGCGGAATTTTCAATTCCTGCAAAAGGGGTTTCAGCTTCGGAGAAGTCGACTTGCCGGAAGCCGAAGTCCCGAACAAAACAACTTGACCGATTCGATCCGCATTGCGTTTTAAAAACGCGCCGACAGCAGGTTCATACGTAAATTTGTACAATGAACTTCCCAAAAACAGGGTATCCACTTTCTCTTTCAGGTCCACATTGACCGGATCGGCCTTGACCTGAACGGTCTCTGCAATGGCATTGGCAATTTTCTCCGTATTGCCGGACTGGGTAAAATACCGAACTGCGTACTTCATATTACTCTCCTTCTCTGTCTAAAAGATTTCCGAACCGGTCAACACTCCAAGCGCATTTCTTGATTCAATAAGATTATATACAATACTTGAAATAAAGGCAAGTGAGCGAAACAGGATTCACATTTTTGCCTCAATTGCCCCTCGGTCGAATCCCTTCGACTCCATAACAAAATCGCCGTCCTATGGACAGCGATTTTGTTGGCGCAGAGAAAGGGATTCCTTTGCGGCATTGGTAATCGGGCTGTCGTGCTTGTGCGCTGCACTTCGCTCTCCGCCCTGCCGCAAAGCCGCCTCGCTGCAGAACACCGCACTGCGGTGTTCTGCGGTCGCTCGGTCGAATCCCTCCGATTCCATAGCAAAATCGCCGTCCTATGGACAGCGATTTTGTTGGCGCAGAGAAAGGGATTCGAACCCTTGATACGGTTCCCCGTATACACGATTTCCAGTCGTGGAAAACTCCTAGCCGAAATGCCACGCCAACATCTAGTGCTTTTTCTGTCATCTTCTACTAATTGCATCTAGATATAGTTCATAGAAATCTAGTATGCTAAAAGCAGATACACGATTAGCTTCTTATTACATTGTATCAGAATTATCCAGTTTGTCAATACATAATCACATAATCGTGTATCATACATCTATTTATTATAATTTTCGGTGCGGCGCGGCTGTTATATTATTCTAGCGTTGACGGGCGGCTGACCTAGAACACTATAGGCTACACAGATTAACTATCAGAATATTTATTTAGTAAGTCTCCTAATACATTATCTAAACATTCTTCAACATAGATTTCAACATTCTCTTTTATTATCTGTTCTTCAACCTATGCAATTATTTCTTTGCGTCTATATTCTAATATCTCTTGCGGCGTATATCCCTGCAAGTATAAATATCTATTATTGTTATCGGGAAGAGGTCTTTTATAATAGTCAAATACGCTCATATAGTAAACTCCTTTCAAAAATAAGGTATTGGATTTTCAAATTTTGTATATAGGTTTTAATCAAAAATAAGGCAAATCTTATAGATTAGAATTTTAGATAATTTCCTATATCATCGTTTCACGCTGATATAGCAAATTATACCGTTGAGTCTGCCAATAGGTAAGTGTTTCTAATGTGAGATAAAGCATCTCTAGACTTTATAATCTTAATAAATCCATCATTTACTAGCATTGTATTATACCCACTTATTTTTGAGATATAACTATTATTATTTGTTGATAACCCAACAGTAGAAAGAAATTGCTTTATTGTAAAGTTTTGTTCTTGTTGTTTGCTTGCGGCTAGACCGCAAAAGAAATGCAAATAGCAATAGTATTTTGCTAGTAAAGAATCGCCTTTATCAATAAGATATTCTGCTTCTCTGTTGGATATAATTATAAATGGATATACCTGCTTTGTCTGCCTGTCTATCACATTATTCTATAACATTATCTTGTTGTTATATACTGTGATATAGTTAGCGTAGTTTGTATCTTGCAGTATTCGTCTTAGCGTAGAGTATGAAAACGCTTTATCCTTATATACATCAGTTATTCTATTAGATAACTGTTTTATAGATGAATAGCTGATTGTATCATAGCATTTGCGCGATACATTATATTCTGCAATTCCATAAAGCATAAATAGATATAGATAATTTATATCTGCTGTTGGATAGTATCTAATGAAATAGTTTCGCATTTCTTACTATGTAGCCTCAAATGTTCTTTTTTAGCTAGGTATTCAAGGTTATTTGCTTTGTTGTTCTTTTTATCACCATCTTTATGGTGAACCTCACAATCTGTATCGCATTTTTCTAAGAACGCTTCTGCAACTAGCCTATTAACTCTTTTCTTAACATCTTCACCATCTCGGCGCAAGTCAACATAATAATAGCCTGAGCCGCAAACGAATTGTTGTAAAAGTTTATACCCATCACAGCATAGACTTAATACCCTGCCATTGCTAGAGATATAGTATCTTGCATCTAGGTTAGGTATTTCTTTCCATTCTTCACCCTCTTGGCTTTCGTTCCATACAAACGATAATAATAGGTCTAGTTCTCTATTGGCTTGATTAGATTGTATTTTAATCCTGTGTTGTCGTGTCGTGCCTAAAGTATTGTTTTCCATTTTATACCCCTTTCAAAGTATCTAAAACCTCTATAAGCCTGATAAGCTTTTGTCTGCTTAAATCATAATACCCTTTAAGCCAACAATAAAAGCTAGATTGCTTAATTTCTAAGTATGTAGCTATTTCTTTATAGCTTACACCATCTAATGCTTTTAATAATTTGCATTGTTTTCTTAAATCATCATTCATTTACATTACTCCTTTTTTGTTCTAGAGAAATCTATCTTACTGCGGAAATCTATAGTATACCTGCAAAAAAATAAAGCCCATCCTTACATAAGGGGATAGGGCTTTATCATAAAGAAATACTTTAGCACTTTCCGACAATATATATACTGTTTCTTTCTATTAGATTTATTAGTTTTGCCCTATTCTATTTCAAAAGGGGGGCGCACCCATTTCAGGATTTTTTCTTTTTTATTCTTCATTTCCCTTATTGTGTGGCTCATTCTCCCACGAAACAGGATTATTATTTTGACTATAGATTTCATCAGCTTCTTTAGCTGCTTTTTCTTGCTCTTCCATATAAAGATAAAAACCAATGGTTTCTAAGTCAATTTTGCAATACATCTAGAATCAGCCCCTTTTCATTATCTTCTAGTTCTATTCTGTCGTATAAATCCGAATCATCATCTAGAAATAGTGATAGATGATATTCGGCGTCCTTTAACGAATTATAAAAGTATTCTTCATTTGGCTGTCTATCTTTGCGAATGAATCTAACAAGATACATAATACACTCTCCCTTATTGCTAGAGGCTCTAGGGGGCGATTAAAGCCCCCATTCCTCAACTCGACGATAAAAGGTATTGCTTTTCAGATTAAGCCTTTTCATAGCTTCTCTTGCGGTTATATCGCCTTTGCGCCACTCTTTAACTACTTTCTCAAACTGCGCCTTGTCAATCTCAACAGGCTTGCGTCCTTTATAAACACCTGCTTCTTTTGCAATGGCGATTCCCTCACGCTGTCTTTCAAGAATTGTTTCTCTTTCCAGTTCAGCCATTGCCGCAAAAACTGTCAACATAAATTTTCCCTGCGGCGTAGATGTATCAATCTTTTCTTTGAGACTTACAAATTCAATCCCTCTATTGGAAAGCTGTTCCACGATACTAAGCAAGTCTTTAGTGTTTCTAGCGATTCTGCTAATGCTCTCTGTAATAACAGTATCGCCTTTTCTTGCGAAAGAAAGCATTGCTTTAAGCTGTTCTCTGTCTGTGTTCTTTCCACTCTGTTTATCAACATACAAAGCATCATTCTCTACACCCTCATTAAGAAGAGCTACACGCTGTCTTTCTTCGTTCTGCTCGATGGTGCTAACTCTGATATAACCTAGCTTCATTTTATTGTTCCTCGCTTTCTTAACTCTCTTACTGTAATCATTATACCAAAAATTTTTAAGTGTGTCAATAGGGTGTATCATTATTTCTGCAACATTTCAAAATATATTTTTAACCCTTGTGAAACATTTTATCCTAATGATTAGATTGTTTCACTAGGGCACACCCCAAAGCAACACATAGACTAGATAATACAAAGAAATAGCCGCAATTATTAAGGCTTGACAGATAAATGAAACACCTATATAATTTTCAGTAAGGAATATCATTCCTAATAAATCTTTAGAAAGCAGGTGCATCTATGTCAAAGTTTCCCACACTTAAAGCCGCTAATGGTGATAAGCCGCAAGTAAGAGCGCAATTATCCAAAGAGTATATGGCAGAGTATGCTTTTCTCAATGGAACTAAAGAACAGAGAGCAATAATCAAAAAGGCATTTGACGATAACAAAGTAGAAAAGGCTAATAAGATTTCCAATGGTAAGCCCTTTATTACTTACAATCTCGGCAATGTGCGTGAAATCTTCTGTCAGCAGTTCTTCCCTGAATTGTGTGCTAAACCTAAGACAGAAAGAAAACAGAAAAAGACTTTTGCAGACCTGTTAGATGAACTTTAATAGATAAGAGAGGGCGTTAAGCCCTCTCTTTTATAAATCACACATTTGTATCTGACGATTGAGACTAAATATGTCTTTGATTTTATCGTGTGAATATTCACTAGCTTGTTGGCGTTTTATTAGTTCAATCATATTTGATACATTTATTCCTGAGCCTTTTATACCAGTTTCATTAACTATGCTGTTAACTTGACTATCAAACGATGGCCCAAATCCCCCTGCAATGTAGGAAAAGAAAGCAAGAGGTTTATTATATTCACTGTATCTACTTAATTCACCAATGTAATTAACTACCATTCTATTGTGATGGTCGTTGCTGATAGAATATCTACTATATGCTTTATTGTCAAAAATAGCTTGGTAATTTTCAGAATCGGAAACAATAAGAACATCAGGTGTTCTTCCTATTGGGCCAACGTGTTTTGTGCTAAAATGGAATATATCTTTGAAAATTGCAGCCGTTGCCTTTTCAAATTCTGTTGCTTCTTCTGTTCCATTAAATGCCATATCAAAGTATTCAGGCATAAAGGAACCAATAGCACCGCGTGGGAACATAGAAAGAAGAGTATCTTCAACTAATCTTATAGGATAACCAGTATTATTACTGATTAACTCTATTATATCTGCTGTAATACTCGCTATTGGCCTTTTAAGTGATTCTTTAATAAAAGCAAATTGTATTTTGCTTCTCGCAATCATTGCCGCAGAGATATTCCTTGTTGCAGTAAGATTTCTTAAATCTTTAGTATGTGATGGGTCTAAACCATATTTTCTTTGGAAATACTCTTGATTGTTAGGTCTATCTATAAATGCACCCACAGAAGAAACTACATTTTTTGCTTTTGATATTTTATCATCAAAGATACGAATTGTAGAATCTTCACATCTTTCAATAAGCTGAGTATATTCTAGCCAATTAAAGATAGTATTAGCTATATCTTTCAAATACCCAAAAGGATTATCTATACTGATATTGCCTTTTGATGGCCCATATTTATCAAAGAAATCACTAGCTAAACAGCTATCACCATATTCTCTATAATCAAGTATTCTTCTTACGATATATTCAAAACATCTATCTGTTTCGTTCTCAGCTTCTGTAATTACAATTTTAGCAAGTTCATCATTACTTAAATAATTGATTCGGCTGTCTAATAAAAGACGTAGAATGAATACAAAAGGTCTAATTCTAAATCTCGTAGAAATTTGAACGCCTCTGCTAAATGAATAAGGCGATGGATATTGAAACTTAAACACTTGATTACTAATTATCTCAGTAGGATTACCACCATTTATTAAAGCTTCACCTGCTAATGTAAGCTTTTCTTGTTTAGTGCTTTCCTGATAGAAAATTAGCCCTAAACTAGCAATCCACGCTCTGTAAGTTCTTGCACCGCCTGCTCTTCCGTCTCTTCTTTCACCTATACGCTTTAATCCTGCTTCTTCTAGTTTCTTTTCAAAAGATAATTGTGTGTCTAATACTCCCTGCCATTCTTCATCCAAAGAAAGCTCTGCTAATGTAGATAATACATCAGGAACAGAGTTAAGCTTTCTTTTCGGTCTAGATATAAACCAATAGTTAATCATAGCTATTTACTCTTTTAATGAAGATTCTATAGATTCATACTTTATCCCTGCAAATGTTTTCAAAATCGCTTCAAATATAATCTGTGCGCCTTTGCAAGGAACCGCCATTCCTATTTGTTTTCTAACGCTTTCCTTACTACCGATAAATTCGTAAGTATCAGGAAAAGTTTGTATTCTAGCACGTTCTCTATTAGTAAGTGCTCTTGGTTCTGAATAATGATAAACGTGTGTGCCGCCCCCACCTGAACCTGTTATTGTGTATGCAGGTTTATTAGGGTCTAGTCTTTTGTAAATTTGGCTAATTTTAGCACCTTTTACATTAAGGCGTAGTTCAGGGGGTAAGTCTGCGGTAAATGCGTTTTGGCCAGGCTTTATATATTTCAGACGTTCAACTACTTTAGAATTCATCTTTGTTCTTTCATTGTTAAACGCATTTTCTGCTATTGGGGGATTCTCTAAAGCAGTTTTAACAGTATTATCAATGATAGAATAGGGCCTAGGCGAAGGAATTTCAAATGTAAAAGGTAAATCAGACCTGATACCTACAATTATAACTCTATGTCTCGCTTGTGGCACTCCATACTCTTCAAATTTGTATAAGTGCGGAAAAATATTATATCCTGCGGCTATCATATCTCCTTGGATTTTTTGAAATGCCTTGCCATCGTTCGCAGACCTAAGGCCTCCTACATTTTCAGCAAGAAACCACAGAGGCTTGTATAGTTTAAGAACCTGAACGCCATAAGTATAAAGCGGCCCAAATGTTCCATCAAAGCCTTTTTGCTCTCCCACTACAGAAAAATCATTGCAAGGGAAACCAAATGCTAAAGCAGAAATAGGGGATAGTGTAGATAAATCCAATTTACGAACATCACCACAGATTACACTTTCAGGCGCATCAGGGCAAATATTGTGAATGTAGGTATCACAAGTGTCTCTATCGTAGTCGTTAGCCCATTTGTGAATGATTCTATAATCGTCCAATCCAATATTCGCAGAAAGTGCGCCACAAGCTAGACCACCTGGGCCACAGAATAACTCTCCTAGTTCAAATATCATTTATTGGTTTCCCTTTCAAATCAACTGATTTTTGTTTATTATACATTAAAACTCGCTCAAAGGCAAGGCGTATTAGTTTATAATTACTTGGCATTTTTCTAGGTATATCGCTTTTTTTGCCGCATTGCTTGACTTTATAAATGCGTGGAATTATACTGTCTATGCAGAGAATGTGAAGAAAGCAGGTGAATTTATGGCACAGGCAAAGCCAACAATTAACCCTTTAACTGGTAGTCCTAAGAATAAAACCGATATTACTAAGCCCTTTATGCTTGCTTATATGAAAAGCAGTTTACCATCACAAGCAGATAAAGAATGGTTCAAAGACCTAGTAAGAAATCCTGAGTATCAGAAAGAGTATTATAATCGCTTTACACAGGAAAAATATATTGATATTAACATTCCAAAAGTAAGAGAAAAGTTCTGTGAGAGGTTTTATCCTAATCTCCTAG
>JAEEGL010319894.1_pt1 | contig 18210 bp, 14 predicted proteins | sample 9134231 | NCBI WGS metagenome assembly JAEEGL01 (sample SAMN16246548, study PRJNA631951) | gut metagenome | biome: gut microbiome; feature: rumen; material: fiber-attached | host: Bos | place: Iran: Karaj | collected 2018-10 | reverse complement strand
CTTCACTGACAGTATGGACAAGATAAAATGGCGCATGGCCTACCAGCTGACCGCCCTGGGTGTTGCCTTTGGCGGCGACAACTTCCATTTCTTCGGAGAACTAGGCTACGGCAACCTGGGAGTAGTGCGTCTCGGTCTTGGTTTCGTGTTCTGATTATTTCCATAAAAAAAGCAAATAATAAAGCCGTTTTCTTTTCTGTTTAACGATTTTTATGTATCTTTGCGGCAAATATTCGCAGCATCATGAAAGAAAGGACATTCATCAGCTTCGACTGGGCCCTAAAGCGCATCTTGCGCGATAAGGCTAATTTCGGCGTGCTCGAGGGCTTCCTCACCACGCTGCTGAACTTCAACGTGAAGATACACCGCCTGCTGGAGAGCGAAGGCAACCAGGATCGCCGGGAGTCAAAATACAACCGTGTGGACCTGTTGGCGGAGAACGGCGACGGCGAGCTGATACTTATAGAAGTGCAGGGCGAGCCGGAGTTCGCCTACTTCCAGCGCATGCTCTTCGGGGCTTCTAAGCTCGTCACCGATTATATCAACGGCGGACAGAACTATGAGAACGTGAAGAAGATCTACTCCGTCAACATTGTCTACTTCGACTTGGGGCAGGGCGACGATGTGGTCTACCACGGCAAGACCGAGTTCCGCGGCATCCACAAGGGCGACCTGTTGAGGCTTAGCCCCTACCAGCAGCAGAAGTTCGAGGTGAGCGACATCTATGAGCTCTATCCTGAATACTACATCCTGAAGGTAAACGATTTCAACCGGTGGTCGCGCGTGCCCTTGGACCAGTGGCTGTACTTCCTTGCCACCAGCGACATACCCGACGATGCCGATGCCCCCGGACTGAAAGAGGCTCGAGAAAAGCTGACCATCATGCAGATGAGCCGCGAGGAACAGCGTGCATACGAAAGCTACTGGATGGACCGCCACATCCTTGAAAACACCATGACCACCGCACGCGGCGAGGGGAAGTTAGAAGGGTATGAAGAAGGGAAAGCACAAGGACGAGAAGAGGGAAGAGCGGAAGGACGAGAAGAGGGAAGAGCGGAAGGACGTGAAGAGGGAAGAGTGGAAGGAATGAAAGAGGGAATGAAAGAGGGAAGGAAAGAAGGAATGAAAGAGGGAAGGAAAGAGGGACTAACCGAAGGTGCACACCAAAAGGCATTGGAGATAGCCCGTAAGTTAAAAGGACAAGGGCTTCCTGACGAAGACATCATTGAAATAACCGGCTTGACTAAAGAAGAATTGTCAGGTATTGCCTGATTTTTTAGCAAGGGTAAACCCCTCCGATAGGACCGGCAGACTTCTCCGAGAGGACTGGCAGACTTCTCGGAAACTAAAACGCACGGTTTGATGGGGTTCGTACCTTTGCAAACGACAGGGCGAAGGGACGGAGCCCAGCTTCTTCGGGATTGTAAAGAAACAACAATAAGAACAGGCATGAAGAGACTGAGAAAGGCAATCGTGACGGCAGCCATGGCGACGATGGCGCTGACGACTATGGCACAAGGCAACATTCACGAGCGGTCGGCCGTCTACCAATGGCCCACCGACGAAGCGGTGGTCAGCAACCTGAAACAGTGGCAGGACCTTAAGTTTGGTGTGCTGCTGCACTGGGGCCTCTATGCCGTGCCGGGCATCGTGGAGTCGTGGTCGATATGCGACGAGGAGTGGATCACACGCGACAGCACCCGCACCTATCAGCAGTACATGGACTGGTACTTCGGGCTTGCCGACACGTTCCGGCCAGTAAAGTTCGATGCCACGCAGTGGGCACAGGCTTGTCAGGATGCCGGCATGCGCTACATGATTTTCACCACAAAGCATCACGACGGCTTCTGCATGTGGGACACGCAGCAGACCGACTTCTCGATAGCCCGCCATGCCTTCAGCGACGACCCTCGCCGCGACGTGCTCTGCCATGTGCTTGACGCCTTCCGCGAGAAGGACTTCACCGTCGGAACCTATTTCTCGAAGCCCGACTGGCACTCACAACTCTACTGGTGGGACGTCTATGGAAAGAAGGGGCGCAATGTGAACTATCCCGTGAAGCGACACCCTGACCGATGGAGCAAGTTTGTCGACTATACGCATCGGCAGATTGAAGAGCTGATGACGAACTATGGAAAAGTTGACATCCTGTGGTTAGACGGCGGCTGGGTGACTGCCGAGAACCGCGGTCAGGACATCGACATGCCTGGAATGGCCCGGATGGCACGCGCCCATCAGCCTGGACTGATCATCGTCGACCGCACCATCCATGGCCCATATGAAAACTACCAGACCCCCGAGCGCACCATCCCCGAGGAGCAGCTGAACTTCCCATGGGAGAGCTGCATCCCGCTGAGCGACGACTGGGGCTATGTCAAACGGCCGCGATGGAAGAGCGCACAACGCGTCATCAGCACCCTGACAGAAATCGTAGCGAAGGGTGGCAATCTGGTGCTGGGCGTAGGCCCCACGCCCGAAGGCCTGATACAGCCCGAGGCCGTGGCACGGTTGGAGGAGATTGGACAGTGGCTAAAGCAGAATGGCAAAGCCATCTATAACACCACTACGACAGCGCACTACCACGACGGCCCGTTGTGGTTTACGGCATCGAAGGATGGCGCCAGCCTGTTCGCCATCTACCTGCTCGACGATGACGGCCAGTTGCCAGAAACCATCAGCTGGACGGGAAACATCCCGAAAAAGGACGTGCGCCTATTGTCGACAGGCAAGAAGCTTAAGTGGAAGGTGGAGGGCGAACGCGTCACGGTGACGCTGCCAAAGAAGCTGCCCCGCCAGTCGTTTGCCCTGGAGTTAGGCCTGTAAGTGGCGTTATGCCCATCTGCAACTTTTTGCGCCTTCGCACCGTCTAGTAGAAGAATAAAGACCAAAACCGATGAAACATTTTCTTATCACACTGCTACTCCTCATAGCCGGAGGGCAGACCGTCGTAGCACAGGACGTGAACATGTTTAAATGCCTCAATGACTCAGCCTATCTGGGCACGGCAGACTATCAGGCAGGCAACAAGTATCAGAAAGATGCCATCCTCTTTATGGATATGGTGGCCGACACACATCCTTATTATATAAAGGCCGACCGGCGCGCCGACTGGTTCGCCAAGAAGCAGGCACTCCTGGAGCAGTGCAAGCATTTCGAGACTGACGAAGCCTTTGTCGATGCCCTGATCGGGGTGCTGGGACCGCTCCACGACAAGCATACGGACCTCACAACGACGCAGCGCCTCAGTGAGCGCAAGCAGGCACAGGCGACAGAACAGGACAGCATAGCGTCGGGACCTATCGATAGGGCGCACATCATGCGCCGCCATGACTCATTCTACGACTATCAGCTTTTCCCCGACGAGAGCATCTGCTATCTGCAGTTCAACCAGTGTGTCAATGCCAGCGACTATCCTTTCGCTACATTCCTCAATGACATGTTCGCCAAGATGGAAGAGGGGCACATCAAGACACTCGTCGTTGACGTGCAGTATAACGGTGGCGGCAGCAGTCAGCTTTGCGACGAGCTGTTGGCACACCTGTATCCGCTGCGCGAGACGAAGTTCTTCACGACCTACCTCCGCTTCTCCGACCTGATGGCCGCCTATAATCCAAGGATTGCCGAAGTGAAGAAGAACTGGGAAGGTAATGGCCATAAGGACGAGCTCTACCAGCTGCCTGCTCCCAGAATTCCCGCCGATTATCAGCAGCCAAAGGTTTACGGGGGACAGGTGGTGTTCGTCATGGGAAAGAAGACGTTCAGCAGCGCAGGCATGCTCCTGACAAGTGCCCGTGATAACCACATAGGCACCATCATCGGCACGACCTCGACTTTCACGCCCTCTCATTATGGTGAGGTGCTGCCTTACCGCCTGCCGAACACGGGTGTCCTGGGCAGCATCTCCTGTAAGTTCTTCGCCCGCCCTGACGTTGCCACGGTCGATGATACCTCTATGGAGCCAGACGTCGCAATCAACCTCGACGACAAGGACGGTTCGTGGCAGTACATCGTTGAGCATTACTAATTCTGATGGGCCCGTGTCAAACCGTGTCAAACCGATGCCCAAACCGATGCCCGTGTAAAACCGTGTAAAACCGATGCTCGAACCGATGCCCGTGTCAAACCGTGTAAAACCGATGCCCAAACCGATGCCCGTGTAAAACCGTGTCGAACCGATGCCCAAACCGATGCCCGTGTAAAACCGTGTAAAACCGATGCTCAAACCGATGCCCGTGAATGAATTTCTTGTGCTTTTTCTTTGCCGTTCGCCGAAAATTGTTTATTTTTGCAACCGATTTATATTCACTTTAATGTTTATCGATGATGAAGAAGCTATTACTATTGGCATTGTTGGCTATCGGAATGACGGCCAATGCTGAAACGATTATTGCCGGTGACGGCGAGTCAGAAGACGAGAGCTTGCTTGACCTTGGACAGGGAAAAGACCAGAACGACCGCTGGACAATGCACTTCAATTTGGGCGTCAATGTGCCCACGGGCGCTCCAGACGGTGTGAAGTTTGCACCTTTCCGCTCATGGGAGGTCGGTTGGACGGTGGGCCAGTACGACTATACGCCGAAGAACTGGAGTACGACGTTCTCTGTCGGTCTTGGCCTTGAATGGGACAACTACACGCTGAAAGGTCATGACGACATGTTTGCAAAGGTAAACGACAAGGTCGTGATAGGGAATGCGTATGGCGGCAACATTGAAGACCTGTCGTCGAGGGTTCATGTACTGGCGCTCACGATGCCCTTGCTCATCAAGCAGCGCCTTGCAAAGAACTTTGCCATCACGGTAGGGGCCCAGCTGAACTGGAACTACTACTCACGCCTTACCAACAAATATAAAGATGGCGACGATGAGTGCAATATCAGCACGAAGGACATTGGCACACGTCCCATCACGGTCGATCTGCTTGGCATGGTTCACATCAACCGCGTAGCAGTCTACTGCAAGTACGCGCCGATGAGCGCGCTGAAGAGCGACCGAGGACCAGAGTTCCAGTCGCTCAGCTTCGGCATCAGGCTCTAAGCACTAATCCAATTTTTGTATCATCTTTTGCATCCACAAAGGAAAACAGACTATGGCACTCCACCCTGCCATCATCGTTTTCCATTTCCTCTGCACCATGGTCCAAGAGGATATGCTTATCAGTCGGAAAACAACGCTGTGAAGCGTTCGGCGCAACGTGCCGCCCGTGTGACCGTCACGGTCGTAAATGATGCCTATTTCGACAGCGAAGGCATCAGCGTAGTAAGTGCCGAAGATGCCCGTGTCAACCGTGTCAAACCGATGCCCGTGTCAAACCGTGTCAAACCGATGCTGTACGCATACACCCTCTGTCTGCCATCCGCACCAAAGATTTAAGTTGGCAATGGGGCAATACTCTACCAATTACTGGGTGTCACTACCGATAATAACGGAACTACGACAGTAACAATTCAAGAGCACAGCACTACTACGACATCAATGGGCGACAGCTCAGCAGCAAACCCCAGCAGGGAATATACATCTACAAAGGGAAAAAAACAAATGCCAAATGAATAAAAGCAATACAGCACGCCAAATATCAAAATCGTCACCATACAGCAGCACACGCACTTGCTACAAGAATCCCAAGAACTACAAAAACAATTCGTCGATGACTCCGACTGGCAATGGGATGAAAACGGAGCAAATTGACGTGTTCGGCAACACTACGGACTGACGACGCCACAGGCAACAGCAGAACTACGCCCTGTTGATAGCACAGTGTAACTTTGCACCCGTACATGCTGTTTAATTCGTACGAATACCTCATATTCCTCCCGGTAGTATTTGCCATCTATTGGGCATTGGGCGTTCGGCAGGATTCAAGATCCTGCCGCGCCCAGAACTTGTTTGTGGTTTTGGCCAGCTACTTCTTTTATGGGTGCTGGGACTGGCGCTTTCTCTCGCTCATCATTGTCACAACCCTGAGCAGCTGGGTAGCGGGACGGTTGATAGACAGGCCGGACGGCACATCCAGCCCCATAAGCCGGAAAGCTGTGCTGGTGGCGAACATTGTGCTCAACGTGGGTATTCTTTGCGTATTCAAGTACCTGAACTTCTTTGCCGACACGTTTGCGAACGTTCTTAGCGCCCTCGGCGTTGCGGCTGACATGCCTACGCTGCACATCATCTTGCCGGTAGGCATCAGCTTCTATACATTCCAGGCCATTGGCTACACCATCGACGTCTATCGCCGGCAGAGCAGGGCGACGACCGATCTGGTGGCTTTCGCAGCCTATATCAGTTTCTTTCCACAGTTGGTGGCGGGGCCTATCGAGCGTTCCACCCGCCTGCTGCCACAGTTTCTGGCAAAGCGGCAGTTCAGTTACGAGGCGGCGACCGACGGCTGCCGCCAGATGCTGTGGGGCTTTGTGAAGAAAGTCGTGGTGGCCGACAACTGCGCCATGACGGTGAACATGGTGTGGGCCGACTACGCCCACTACTCGTCGACGATGCACGTCGTCGCTGCACTGCTCTTCTCCATGCAGATCTACTGTGACTTCTCAGGCTATTCGGACATCGCCATCGGTACGGCGAAGCTCTTCGGCATCAGGCTGTCGACCAATTTCCGCACGCCCTATTTCGCAAGCAACATTCGCGACTTCTGGCGGCGATGGCACATCACGCTGATGACCTGGTTGCGCGACTACATCTACATTCCGTTGGGTGGCAGTCGCAAGGGGGCGGCAAAGACAGTGCGCAACACGTTCGTTGTGTTTTTTGTCAGCGGCCTGTGGCATGGTGCTAACTTCACGTTCATCGTGTGGGGACTGTATCATGCAGCGCTGATCGTGCTAAGCCCCAAACCTTCCACAAGGGAGAAAGGGTCGGACGAAACGCAAGGGACAGTGTGCCACACGCGACTGGGAGGCATGGCAGTTTGTCTTGTGACCTTCTTGCTTGTCACTGCCGGCTGGGTGATCTTCCGTGCACCAACCTTGGCCGATGCGGTTGCTTTCTTCACAGGTACAGTCAGCGGGCCGTGGACCCTTGCCGACTTTTCGGGCTTTAAGCCGCTGGCGGTCTCAGCAATATGCCTGGCTATAGAGTGGGGCCAGCGACGATGTGAGCATGCGCTGGATTTCGGCCACGATTCTACACGGTTTGACACGGGATGTGGCAGTGCCCAGCATTCGACACGCAGGTTTCCTTACGCTGCCCCGATGCGGTGGCTGGTGTATTATGTGCTGCTGTTCTCGCTCAACGCGCTGTCGGCCCAGCAGGAGTCGTTCATCTATTTCCAGTTCTGACAGGCCATGAGACAGACGCCCATAGTTCGATTCCTTCTGCACCTGCTGCTGCTCTCCACCCCACTGTTGGTGGCTGTGGCCGTCTACGTCGTGCTCGACCCGTTTAAAGTGGTTTGGCATTACGACAACTACTACGAGCGACAGGTGCCCCATCCGTCGCTCGACATGGACTATGTGAGCTGTGAGAATTACCTCGCACGCCGTGACACCTGCCATTATAATGCCTATCTCATGGGAAACTCGCGGTCACAGTTCTGGCCGATAGCCGACTGGCAGCGCCACCTGCCCGAGGGCGCTGTCGGTTATCACTATTACGGCAACGGCGAGACGCTCTACCGCCTTAATTGCCACCTTCGCTTCCTCCATGAACAGCAGGCGACCATCGATCATGTGCTGATGGTTGTCGACAGAGACCTGCTTGCTGAGACAGCGCAGCAGACCACAGGCCATCTTGGCCTGATGCCCCCCAAGGCCGACGGCCGGTTGCTGGCGTTTCACGCCGAGAATTTCCTGGCGTTCATGAAGCCAGCGTTCCTTGTGGGCTATATAGACTTTACCCTCTTCGGCCAGCTGCGTCCCTACATGACGGAGAATTTTCTCTTCGAGCAGCCTGTGGACTACGACCCCCTGACAAACGAGGTACGCGAATACCTGCTTGAGGAGGCCATTGCCAACGACAGCTACTATACGCCCGAGAGGACCCGTCGGTTCGAGGGCAAGCAGTTTCCAGACAGCATCTCGCCGCCGGTCATTGGCGATGAGCAGCGGGTGCTGTTGAAACAGATGAAGGACGTGCTGAACCTGCATCATGCGGACTGCCGCATCGCCATTAGCCCCCTTTACGACCAGATTCGCCTCCACCCCGAGGATGTGGCTGCGCTCCGTGACATTTTCGGTTCGGCCAACGTCAACGACTTCTCTGGCCCTAACAAGTGGAACGATGACTACCACCTCTTCTATGAGGACAGCCATTACCGCCCGGTCGTCGCACGGGAACTGATGGAAACGATTTATCAAAGGTAAAAGACAACAGAAAAGAATAGCGAGAAATAAACAAGGTAATTCACTAACCAAAACTAAAACCGACATGAGAAAAGTAGTATTGATTGCAATGAGTATGGCCGCCATGGTGGCCAGCGCTCAGAACAGGCAGCAGCAAACCGAAGAGCTGCCCGGGCTGAAGGAGACCTACGCTGAGTATTTCATGATGGGCGTCGCCGTCAACCAGCGCAACGTCACCGATGAGGAGCAACAGGCCCTCGTGAAGAGAGAGTTCAACAGCATCACCGCCGAGAACGACATGAAGCCCATTTCCGTACATCCCGAGGAAGGCAAGTGGACGTGGGAGAAGGCCGACCGCATCGCCGACTTCTGCCGGCAGAACGGCATCAAGCTGCGCGGCCACAACCTGATGTGGCACTCGCAGATGTGCGACTGGATGTTCTATGACAGCAAGCACAACCTTGTCACCAAGGAGGTGCTCTTCAAGCGCATGAAAGAGCACATCACAACAGTGGTCAACCGCTACAAGGACATCGTCTACTGCTGGGACGTGTTCAACGAGGCCATCACCGATGGCCCACGGCGCCCCGCGGCCATGGGCCCCGACCAGCCGCTGCGCGAGTCGACGTTCTACAAGATCTGTGGCAACGACGAGTTCATCCGCAAGGCTTTCGAGTATGCCCGCGAGGCCGACCCCAAGGCGCTGCTCTTCTACAACGACTACAACGAGTGCGACCCCGTGAAGTGCGACCGTATATATAATATGGTGAAGGAGATGAAGGCCGCCGGCGTGCCCATCGATGGCATCGGCATGCAGGGGCACTACAACATCTACGGCCCGTCGGAGGCCGATATCGAGGCGGCGCTGACGAAGTACGCAGAGATTGTCGACCATATCCACATCACCGAGCTCGACATCCGCGTGAACCAGGAGATGGGCGGCCAGCTGCGCTTCAGCCGCAATGAAGGTAACGCGGTGACCGGCGACCAGCGGCTGTTGCAGGAGGCGCAGTATGCCATGCTGTTCCGCGTGCTGCGTAAGCATGCCGACAAGGTGGACTGCGTGACGTTCTGGAACCTTGGCGATGGCGACTCATGGCTCGGCGTCGACAACAACCCGTTGCTCTTCGACAAGGACTACAAGCGCAAGAATGCCTATCGCGTCGTCAGCCGCTTCAACCCCGCCATCGACAACGCCGTCATCAAGGAGGACTTCGTGCCAAGCGCAACATGCCAGCCGCGGCAGAACTATCCGCAGGTAAACTCGCAGGGCTATGTGCGCTTCCGTGTCGAGGCACCGCAGGCCCGCTATGTCATCGCCTCTGCAGGCCATGGCGGCGGCATGGGCGGCACAGTGTTGCACCGTCAGGACGACGGCTCCTGGATGGGCACCACACTGATTCCCGAGGACGAGGGCTTCCATTACTATACGCTGTCAATCGACGGGGCGACGGTCATCGACCCGGGCACCAACAGCTACTACGGCGGTGCACGCTGGATGGGTGGCGTTGAGGTGCCTGCCCACGACCAGGCTTTCTATGCCGAGCGCACGGATATTGAGCACGGAAACGTGCAGAAGGTGCTCTTCCCCAGCAAGGTGAACGGCGACCAGCTGCGACCGGCCTACGTCTACACGCCTGCTGGCTATGGCAAGGACAAGAAGAAGCGCTACCCCGTGCTTTACCTGCAGCATGGCTGGGGTGAGAACGAGACGACGTGGCCCGTGCAGGGCAAGGCCGGCATCATCATGGACAATCTCATCGCCGACGGCAAGGCCCTGCCGTTCATCGTGGTGATGACCTATGGCATGACCAACGATGTCGTCTTTGGTCGGCCTTTCGACCGCAATAAGATTTCCGAAGACTTCGGCCGCGTGCTCGTCGACGAGCTTGTGCCCTACATCGACAGCCATTTCCAGACCCTGGCCGACAAGAAGCACCGCGCCATGGCGGGCCTGTCGATGGGTGGCATGGAGACCCACGCCATCACGCTGGCGCGCCCCGACGTGTTCGGCAGCTACGGCATTCTCAGCGGCGGCCTCTACACGCCCGAGGAGCTGGGCGGGCGCAAGGTGGACTACATCTTCATCAGCTGCGGCAGTAAGGAGTACCCCGACCGCGTAACGACGGCCGTCGATGCCCTCAAGGCTGCCGGCTACAATGCCGAGGGCTACGTCTCTGAGGGAACGGCCCACGAGTTCCTGACATGGCGCCGCAGCCTCTATCAAATGGCCCAGAAGCTGTTTAAGTAGTCTAACTCAACTTTTGCAAGTTGAGTAAGGAGTTGAGGAGTTCTTCGCAGAGCGAAGCGGCAAAGCCGAGCGGAGGAGGTAAAGTAGGATAGACCTGACGCCACGATACACCTGAGAGGCCTATACTAACTTCTTCTAACTACCTCTAACTTCTTCTAACTACCTCTTAACTCCTTCTATCGACTTCTAACTCCTTCTAACTACCTCTAACTACCTCTAACTCCTTAAATTATGACATGTAAGCAAAGACGTGAACCCTCCTGGCGAGTGGTTCTTATGGTGGCACTCACGGTGCTGCTGTTGCCCGTAGAGGCTAAGAAAGTGAAGAAACAAGAACTGAGCGAGCGCCAGTACTGGTGCGAGCAGGCGTGGAAAATGGCACAGCCCGTGCTCGAGAACATGGCAAAGGGCGAGTTGCAGAAGAACATGCAGACGGAGTTCTCACCGTCGTTCGACAACCGCAATCGGAAGGTGGTCTACATGGAGACCTTCGGACGCCTGATGGCCGGCATCGCACCCTGGCTGACGCTGCCCGATGACGATAGTGCCGAGGGACAGCAGCGGCGCCAGCTGCGCGAGTGGGCCCTGCAGTCGTACCGGAACTCCGTCGACCCGCAGTCGCCCGACTATTTGTGCTGGGGTGTCTCTGGTCAGAACCTGGTCGACGCCGCCTACATCGCCGAGTCGTTCATTCGTGCCTACGACCAGTTGTGGGTGCCCCTCGACCAGCTGACGAAGGACCGCTACATCGCTGAGTTCAAGAAACTGCGTGCCATCGAGCCGCCCTACACTAACTGGTTCCTGTTCTCCAGCACCATCGAGAGCTTCATTGCCAAGGCGGCAGGGCTGAAGGAGTACGACGACTTCCGCGTGATGATGACCATCCGCAAGGTAGAGGAGTGGTATGTCGGCGACGGCTGGTATGCCGATGGCCCCGTCTTTGCCTTCGACTACTACTCCAGCTACGTGTTCCACGCCATGTATCTGGAGACCCTGCAGAACATGATCGACGCCCGCGCCAACACGCGGCTGGAATACCAGAAGTATTACGACCGTGCACTGAAGCGGGCGCAGAAGTTCAGTATCATCCTGGAGCGGTTCATATCGCCGGAGGGCACGTTCCCAGTCATCGGCCGCTCGACGCCTTACCGCTTGGCCGCCCTGCAGCCCCTGGCCCTACTGGCCTGGCAGCAGAAACTGCCGAAAGAGCTCAGCAACGGACAGGTGCGCGCTGCCCTGACGCAGGTGATGCACCGCATGTATGACCACCAGCAGAACTACAACGAGGGTGGGTTCCTGACCATCGGCTTCTGCGGATCGCAGCCAGAAACAGCCGACTGGTACACCAACAACGGGTCGCTCTACATGACCTCGCTGTCGCTGATGCCCCTCGGACTGCCTGCCGACCATCCGTTCTGGACCTGCGATGCCGAGCCATGGACGCAGGTGAAAGCGTGGGGTGGACAACCCTTCCCCAAGGACCACCGCTGGGGCGACGACATCCAGACGCGCGACCGATGGTAAGTGTGTGTGCGTGGGAAAAAGGGAGTGCGCTCTACAGATGTAGCGTGTGCCCCATGCGCTGCTGCTTGGTGCGCAGATAGCGCAGGTTGTACTTGTTAGGCGTCACCTCGATGGGAACGTTCTCAACGATTTCCAGACCATAGGCCTCCAGGCCGACGCGCTTCACGGGATTGTTTGTCATCAGCCGCATCTTGTGCACACCGAGGTGGCGCAGCATCTGCGCGCCGCAGCCATAGTCGCGCTCGTCGGCCTTGAACCCGAGGCACAGGTTGGCATCGACGGTGTCGTAGCCCTCCTCCTGCAGCTTGTAGGCGGCGAGCTTGTTCATCAGGCCGATGCCGCGGCCCTCCTGCTGCATGTAGATGATGACGCCCTTGCCCTCCTGCTCAATCTTCTCCATCGAGCGGTGCAGCTGCTCGCCGCAGTCGCAGCGCATGGAACCGAGGATGTCGCCCGTCATGCACGACGAGTGTACGCGCACCAGGATGGGCTCGTCGTCGGCCCATGTCCCTTTGATCAGTGCGAAGTGCTCCTGTCCGCTGCTCTTCTGGCGGAAGGGGATGATGCGGAAGTGCCCGTAGACGGTGGGCATATCGGCCTCGACGCCCACCTCGATGAGCGACTCCTGTCGCAGGCGGTAGGCAATGAGGTCCTTGATCGTAATGATCTTCAAGCCGTGCTTCTCGCCGAAGCGGAGCAGCTCCGGCAGGCGAGCCATCGTGCCGTCGTCGTTCATGATTTCTATCAGCGCACCGGCGGGGTAGAGACCCGAGAGGCGGCACAGGTCGATGGCGGCCTCCGTATGCCCCGACCGGCGCAGCACGCCGTTGTCCTGAGCGTAGAGCGGGTTGATGTGCCCGGGGCGTCCGAAGGTCTGCGGTGTCGACGATGGGTCGGCCAGTGCGCGGATGGTGGCGGCGCGGTCGTGTGCTGAGACGCCTGTCGAGCATCCCTCCAGCTTGTCGACGGTGACAGTGAACGGTGTGCCGAGCATCGACGTGTTCTCGCTGACCTGATGGGGCAGGTCGAGCTCCTTACTGCGACTGATGGTGATGGGTGCACAAAGCACGCCACGGGCGTTCTTCAGCATGAAGTTCACCATTTCGGGTGTGATCTTCTCGGCGGCACAGATCAGGTCGCCCTCGTTCTCGCGATCCTCGTCGTCGACGACAATCACGAATTTGCCTTCACGGAAGTCCTCAAGGGCGGCGTCTATGGTTGATAGTTCGTAGTTCATAGGTAACGATTCATATTTAGTTTATACAAATAATCCTTTTTCCATCAACGAATTTAACGAATCAAACGAATTGCTGCGTGTTGTAATTCGTTTAATTCGTTAAATTCGTTGTTTTTATAAAATAATTGTGTTCATCTACTTCACTTTTCACTTTTCACTTTTCACTTTCATTACCTCCACAATCCTGTTGCTGGTGCTCTCGATGGTGCGTAGGTCACGGTAGAGGCGCAGCCGGAAGCGCAGCATGCGGATGTAGAAGAAGATGCCCACGGGCAGCAGCAGTCCCACTAGGGCGTTGAGCCAGCGGCGGCGGAAGGGCCGTGTGTGGGCGTGGGTAGCCAGCACGGGGTAGCTGTTCAGGTAGTGCAGTATGCGCTGGTCGCGCGTGTTCCCTAAGTCTTCGATGACCGTTTCCAGCTGGTCGCTGATGACCTGCACCTGCTGGTCGTCGCCCGGTCGGAAGAATACCTTGATGGGGTTCGGCCAGCGTAGCAGGTGGTGCTCGTTCATATACTGGTCGACGAGTGTGTTGATGTGGGCCAGCTGTGTGGCGTCGGCGGCATAGTCGGGGTCGTTGATGATGACCTCCTTGCCGACGATGTTACGCTTCTGGCGCAGGCCGAGCATGCGGATCAGCAGCTGGCGGTAGGCGTCGATGTTGAACACGGCGCTGTCGTTGTTCGCCTTGTAGGTGAAGAAGACGGCCAGCGGCGCCAGCACCATCGTCGATATCCACTTGCCGAACCACACCGTCCAGTTGTCGTCGCGCGCCATGCGCATGCCCGAGTTATCAAAGATGTAGTAGACGATGAACACCAGCACCGAGATGATCACGGGCACGCCAAGGCCACCCTTGCGGATGATGGCGCCCAGCGGTGCTCCGATGAAGAAGAAGATGATGCACTGCAGGGCCAGCGTGAACTTCGCGATGGCCTCCATCTCATGCATGCGCTCCTGGCGGCTCATGTACTTCGCATAGTCGCTCTTCATCACCAGGTCGCCGACGGCATTCTGTGCCTGTCGTGCAGCCGTCTTCACGGCGTCGCGACGCCCGTCCTGACTCTGCTGTGCCAGCAGGCTGTCGAGCGTGGGCAGGTCGGCCGCGCTCACCGTCGCCAGCTTCGCCGAGTCGGCCTTCGTCAGGTGGCCTGTGTTGAACACGTAGCCCTGTGCCTCGCGGTAGAACTGTCGTCCCAGCGAGTCGCTGCTCAGGCGGATGGAGTCCAGGTCGTGGAGTATCTGTTTCGTCGACTTCGCCTTGGCGTTGGTCGCGATGCCCGAGGCGTCGGCAAGGCTGAAGTCACCGTCGAAGTCGAGCAGTATCTGCTTGTGGGCGAAGGTCTCGCGGCGGTAGGGCACCTCGGCAGCGTTGCCCAGGTCCTGCGAGCGCATGTTCTCGAACCACTCGCCGCTCCATAGCGTCAGCAGCAGGTGCTTCTTCTCGGCCGTCGACTGCAGCATGCCCGAGTCGGCCAGGATGATGGCCTGGTCCTCGTAGCTGCCCGTCTGCCGGTAGATCATCACTTGGTAGAGCTTGCCCGTCTCCATGTCCTTCTGCTGCACGTAGAGGTTCGTGTTGGGCAAGCCATCGTAGAACACGCCCTCGGGTATTTCGAGCTCCGGGCTCTTCTGCTTCATCGACAGCAGCAGCTGTGCGAACGACTTGTTAGCCTCGGGGCCTATCACGTCCTGGAAGTAGTAGCTCACGCCTGCTATCACCAGCACAATCAGAATCAGCGACCGCATGGTCTGCAGCAGCGAGATGCCAGCCGACTTGATGGCTGTCAGCTCCGACGACTCGCCAAGGTTACCAAAGGTGATCAGCGACGACAGCAGGATGGCCAGCGGCAGTGCCGTGGGGATAAGCATCAGCCCCATGTACCAGAAGAACTGTCCCAGCACGTCGATGGTGAGACCTTTGCCGATCAGGTCGTCGACATAGCGCCAGAGGAACTGCATCATCAGCACGAAGAGGCAGATAAAGAATGTTCCAACGAACAGCAGCCCGAACTGGCGGGCGATAAAGATATCAAGTTTCTTGATGCGCAACATTTCTCTAACGCTACATGCCACTGGTCTGGTGCAAACGTTCCAGGTTGCCGTCCCACAGACCGTGCAGGTCGTCAATCTCTTCGGCGGGGCCGTAGTCCACCACTTGCAGGCACAGCTGCTCAGTCAGCTCGCTGCGCCCTATGCGCATCTCCCAATAGGCCTCAGGGTCGTCCTCGTCCACCCACCGCAGGCGGATGTGGCTGTTCTTCTCGCGCTCGACGATGTTGGCCAGCAGCGTGTGGTGTTCGCCATAGATGCTGCCCCACGTCAGCGACAGCACCCCTTCCTCTTCCGTCACACGGTCGGCCAGCCAGCGCTCAAGTCCGTGGTCGGTGCTCATCAGCCGCCAGAGGATGTCGGGCTTACGGGCATTCAGGGGATATTCCAGTTCTAATCTTTGCTTATGCATGACTTGTCAGATTAACGTTTCCGAGGTCTTCACGACCGTTATCGGGTACAAAATTACACTTTTTTCGCGAATTACCAAATAAAATGGCAAAAAAATTTTGCCGTTCCAAACTTTTATTGTACCTTTGCACCCGCAAAACAAAACTTTGGCGGGATAGCTCAGCTGGTTAGAGCGCATGATTCATAATCATGAGGTCGCCGGTTCAATCCCGGCTCCCGCTACACTGAAAATCAAGGAGTTGCGAAAGTGGCTCCTTTTTTTGTGCAACAAAACACAACCGAAAAACACAACCGAACAGTCGTTTTAACATTTCTTTAAGGCTCTGAATTGGACTGCTTTTCCCCATTTCGGTTGTGACAATTCCGCAGGTTACAAACGATGCTTATCCCTTCTCGTCCGATAGTCGGAACTATAGTTCAGATGGGGCGAGTTACTTTCTTACCTTAGTGATACTCCCCTCGCCTTCACCTGTGCAGCCTATCTGCACAATGGGGAACAGTAGTTGTTGCGTGCTGTGAAGCCCCAACAACTAACCCACCGTCCAGCCTGGTCGCGTGGGGGAGGCTGCAAAAAAAAGAAACCTGCCAACGCATTGCGCGGACAGGTCGGGGAAAAGTGCTCTGTTATTGTGGTTTTAGAAATAGAGCCTTAGAAACCTATGTACCAACGGAATCTTAGATTTGAGTATAGCACGCCGTGCCATGTCTCATATTCGCCATATAGCTTAACGTCCTCACCTTGCAGAAAAGCGAAGCGTGAGCCGCCAATGATGTTACGGACAGCGTAGCGCAGATTGTCGGAGTGTAAACCGTGCGCTTGTATCTCTGGCACAAGAATCTCTCTAAAGGCCGTCTCTGAATCCGTCATGTCGCCCGTGGGGGTGATGTCTAAAATGCCATTGTGCATGAACCAGGTATCGGACGCATCATCATGGAATGGGTGGCAGTTGGCTTTCTTTATGCTGCCGTGTGTCGCCAATCGGAAGTGCATCAAACACGGCTCGTTAATACCTCTTTGGTGCAGATGGCGCAGGAGCAGTTCTACACTCATACCTTTGTAGTGGTCGGCGGGGGTCACTATGCCGCAACCGTGGGGGTTGCACTTGTGCATGGCTTTTATCACATTGTCTGGCAGTGTCGGTACACCTTTTGGAATATACGATATTACACACATAATCTAAAGCGTTTTAAGGGTTGTCGTTAAGCCTGTGCAGCCTCTTAATTGAGGCTTGCACGGCGGTTGTTAAAGTATACCTTTTGGTCGGCGTTTAAGAAAGGAATCTCGTCGATGGTGGCGCAAGTTGTAATCTCGTTTTTCTCGCTATACTTGACGAGAGCGGCGAGAAATGCAATCCAATTACTGATTTTCTCATAGTCTGTTGTGCCGCTGTGCTGTCTGAACTCAATCGTTTGGTGGCGGAAATAGGCGTGTCCGTTAATCTTATAATAGCGGCTGTTCATAAGGTCGTACACGTCGCGCTTTGAGGTGCAACGGCTAAAGTCGAAACCTTGCAGCGAGCGACAAAAGCCGTTATTGTTGGCACGTCTCGAAAGCGGCATGAAAGAATCAATAATAGCTTCTAAACGCTGATAGTTGCGAATGATGCGGATATAGTGTGCATCTGTCATGCTTGCAGCGCCGATATGGACGTGCAGGCCGCATGAACGGTTGACCTTTGCATCTATCTCGTTAAGAGCCTCACAGAGCCTTTTAAGGCTATTCAGGCCGTCGTTGCCTTGCAGAATAGGACTTACAACCTCGTTAGTGTTCACGCCTTCCAGAGAGCCGTCAGAAACGATTTTATAATAGTGTTGGTTGTCGGAATGGTTGTAGCCTTCACTGCGAACGGAAAGACCTTTGCGCGTACCTTTTTCTATAAGGTTGGTGCGAATCACGTTGTAGCACTCAATCTCAACACCGAAAGTCAAACGGCTAAAGTAGAAACCGCTGCCTTGCCAAGCCTTTGAGGTAAGCAATATATAAGCCTCTGTAGCGTCGAGACCTAACTTTATAAGTTCATTGCGCTTTGTAGCATTTGAGGCGTTCATTGTCATTACGTCTGCAATCTGTTCGTTCAAAGATTTCTTTGCGTTCATACTCATTGTGCCATTGTTTATCCTGTCGGCGGCAGTTCTAAAACCACATTGCAAAAGTACAAATAAAAACGTACATTTCCAAATTTATGTACAGTTTTATATGTATTTTTAACATTCTTTTACTAAATTCGTTCTTATATTTACTTTTGTTTACGAAATTCATATAAAAACGTACTTTCCCCCTCAAAAGTTTGGTTGTTTGCCAAAAAATGACTATCTTTGCCCCCAAATTAAGTACATATTTAGTTAAACAATACATCTATGGTTGATTTGAAGAAGAAAATCAAGGAGTATGGGTGGACGCTCGAAAAGGTCGGCAAAGAGATTGGTACGACAAAATCGGGTATGACACAAGT
>JAEEGL012424628.1_pt1 | contig 18211 bp, 14 predicted proteins | sample 9134231 | NCBI WGS metagenome assembly JAEEGL01 (sample SAMN16246548, study PRJNA631951) | gut metagenome | biome: gut microbiome; feature: rumen; material: fiber-attached | host: Bos | place: Iran: Karaj | collected 2018-10 | reverse complement strand
TGATGTCATTCATAAGATCGTCGGCATCCTTTTTGTATCCTTGTGCTTGAAGATACGATTTGGTTCCCTCTGCAAGTTCCGAATCAGGGAAAAGGTGCACCAGTTCGCGATACTCGCTTTCAGCATCATTTGGGCGTTTCATGTTTTCGTAGATAGTGCCTTTGTACCAATAGCAATAGTCAAGATGGGGAAAGTTAGGATATTGTTTGATTAACGAATTAAAAATATTTATTGCATTGGTATAAAGCTCATTACGGAGAATATCATCGGCAGTAGCTCCTGCGATCTTCATCTCAAAAATGCCAGCAAAAAAAATATATTTGCTTGCTAACGAATCGTTTGGGTTCGCTTCGGTGTAACTTAATGCCCGATGAACATAATCCTGCATTAAAGAAATATCCATCTCTCCGATATTCATCAGAGAATCAGCATTTTTGTACATCTTTTGTAATTGTTCCCCTTCAGAAAGCGGTGCTGACTCTTCGATAGGGAAGCTGCTGTCTTCAACAACGGTTGGCTCTTGTTTTTTGTGGCATGCGCACAGAACAAGACAAGATAGAAGAACGAGAAGAGAATATCTCATTTTTAATGGTTTTTGATTTTATAGCTTGGTTTGGTTTTGCCGGAAGCGATATCCGAAAGTTTCCGTTTGAGAATCATTTTCTTCAACGAGGTCAGATGGTCTGTAAAAACAGTTCCTTCAAGATGGTCGTATTCGTGCTGGATAATGCGTGCGACGCCCCCCGAAATGGTCTCTTTATGGTGGTTCAGCTTTTCGTCCCAGTATTCTATTTCAATTGTTGAAGGGCGCAAAACTTCTTCATTGATTCCTGGCAAACTCAAACACCCTTCACTGAAAGGGACTTCTTCACCGTAACGTTGGAGGATGGTGGGGTTGATAAAAGCTTGTTTGCGAGGTTCTTCCTCAGGGTATAATTCCTTGAATGGCTCGGAGTCAATGACAAAAATCCGTAATGATTTCCCTACCTGGGGGGCAGCAATCCCAACACCATTGGAGTGATACATGGTTTCAAACATATCGGCGATGAGTTGTAACAAATCTTCCGCTTTTAAATCAACATCTTGGGCTTTTCTTCTTAATACGGGATGTCCGTAAACGCAAATAGGTAAAATCATAAGGAAAAATTATTTCTATCAGTTTGTATATCAATTTGTTGTAAATAAGTTTGCAAGATAATTGTAGCACTAATCCTATCGACCAATGCTTTATCCTGACGCGCTTTTTTCTTTAAGCCAGCGTCTATCATTGTTTGGAATGCCATACGCGAGGTAAAACGCTCGTCTATTCGTACTAATTGAATATGCGGAAAGGCTTTTCTTATCCGGTTGACGAAAGGCTCAATATAGCGCGTGGAATCGGAAGGAGTGTTGTCGAGTTTGCGCGGTTCGCCTACGACAATGGTCTCCACATTCTCTTTGTCAAGATAGTTCTTCAAATAGTCAAAAGCTTGCGTAACATGTACTGTTTCTAAGGCTGTCGCACATATTTTTAGCTCGTCGGTAACTGCAAAACCGACCCGTTTTTGTCCATAATCTATTGCAATAATTCGTGCCATATTTAGAGCGCAAATTTCAGCATTTTTTCCCAATTTCTGACGAAAAAAAACAAAAAAATGTTTTTTTAAAAAAAGTAAAAGAGATTTAGAATAATCCAAATTTTCTTGTACATTTGCAAATTAGTTTAAAAAGATGATTTTCTATTGTAAATAATTAATAATAAGAATAATATAAAATTTTTAGTATGAAAAAAATCACAAACAATACGCTTTTTGGGCGTTTAACAATGATTTTGAATCTGTTGGTCGGTGTATTTATGGTTATTTCTGTTGTTGCATTGCTGCGTTTTGACAAGATTAATACGCAACTTCAAAATGCCAAGCCGGGATACAATAATATGTTGGATTCTTTGAAAAGAGTTGAGCAGGTTATTGGGGATTTTGACAAGAAAATTGCTAATTCCCAAGAGCAGATGGATAATTTAACAACTAAGATTGAAGAGGAACAAACTGCATATCAATTAACTGTAAAAGATAAAAAAGCAGATGCGAAAGCAAAAGAAGAAGCCAAAGGTCAATTGGAATTTAACCAGAACCAGCTTAAAAGTTTTGAAGAAGCCATTAAAACGGATTCAGAACAACGCAAATTGGCCCAAGACACGTTGGCTATGTTCCAAAGAGAAACACAACCTGTAATTGATAATTATAAGCAATTGGAACAAGAGGTTGAAGGACCTCGGGCATTGATGAATACGTTTGTGATGATTACTATCTGCCTATTCCTCTGCAAAGTTGTTATGTTTGCTTATTGGTCATTCTTGAACATGAAGAACTTGCGTGTTTTGGCTCCTTGGATGAAAAAAAGTACTTCTCCATGGTTGGCCATTGCCGCGTGGTTCATTCCTATTTATAATTTAGGGAAACCTTGCTCTATCTTCTATGAGATGTGGGATGAAACCAAATATGTGTTAAAAGACAAAGGTATCATTTCTGAGTTGAATGATGATTCACAAATGGAAATGGTCGGTGCTTGGTGGGGACTTTACCTTGTGGCCAAATGTTTGATTCCTCTTGTTATAGGCGGACTTTTCATCGGATTGAATTTCTGGCTGCTTCCTATCTGTTTCGGCGATACTGTTAATATTGGTACTTTCTTTGGTGCCAAAGGGTTGTTCCTCTACTTCAATCATACGTTGATTGCAGTATTGGCAATCGTTATTTGGTTGGCCTACGTTTTGTATGAATCTTATTTGGTTTATTCTTACAATAAGATGAATAAGATGTTGGTTGACAATGTGAAAGAAGTTGAATAGAATGTTTTAATATCCTAAAAAAAGCCATCATAAAGATGGCTTTTTTTATTTGTTGTTGGCAGCTTTGCAGGCTTTTACCAACCTAATTTGAGTATAACTGACATTCCCTTCCAAACTGTCGAAAATATCGGATGTCTTAATACCAGGGAGGTCAAGCATTTCCCAAATTGCGTCTTGCCACTCTTTTTCAACAAAGTCGGAAAGCGGCAGGTCGCCTTTAGCGATATAGGGCATGAGGTGACGATATATTGTCTCTGTGGAAAGACCTCGTTCCGTTGCAACACGCTCAACATTCTTCAATTTTTTGTATAAATCGTAACTGATTTGGCCAGAGGGAATTTTCTCTGTGGATGTGGAAAAGAGCACAGAGTGAAGGGTAAATGACGGAATGCGGAATTTATCACGGATATGGTAATAATCCTCCAATGTCATAACCATTCCTTGGATGAGTTTTTTGCGATAGGTGATTTCTATGTATAAAGATTTGAGATGTTCTTTGTACTCTTTGGCCCCGTCTCGCGTGTATATTGCAGCAGGTGTATTGGCAAGCATGGAGAGGATGGCCTTGAGTTCTTTTGAAAAATATCTTTTTGCCGCGCGTAGTCTCTTTTTGAGAAGCGGTAAATCATTCGTGATGAGTAAATGTTGCTGCTGGGGAATGAATTTGCTCCCAATCTGGTGCAATTCGCTGATTTTTTCGATTATTTGCAGAGCGTGTTCACGTCCCGCTTCGTTGATGTCTTCATTCAACTGCTGAATAAACTGGTTGAAGTCGGTAGCGAGGACAATTTCACGCTGAAAGTCGAAAATGGTTGAGAGAATTTTGATTTTAAATTCATTTCGGGCAATGTTCAGCTCATTGGCCAATACCTCATCGGGACATTTGTTCTGCGAAAAATCAATGATGGGTTGTTCAACGCAGAGGCATTCCTTGTAAATGGGGGTGTTCAATACAATACCCGATAAGCTTCGGCATCGGCTCAAGGCAACGTAAACTTGTCCGGAGGTAAAAGCATCTTCCGCGTCAATAATTACTTTGTCAAAAGTCAATCCCTGACTTTTGTGAATGGTGATAGCCCATGCCAAACGCAGCGGATATTGAATATAGGTGCCCATTTCCTCTTCTTCTATTTGCCCATTTTCCTGATTGACATGGTATTGGACGTTGCGCCATATTTCATGGTTAACGGATATTTCCTCTCCATCTTCCAGTTTAACGTTAACTTCACCATCACTAATCTGTGAAATGATGCCCATTTTCCCATTATAATAGCGGCGTGGAAATTCCATATCGTTGGCAATAAACATGACTTTTGCCCCTTTTTTTAGGGTAAGATTCACCTCGTTGGGGAAATTCCGTTCAGGAAAGTTTCCGTGAATGATTGCTTTAAAAGTATATGCTTTGGTGTGCAGTCTGTCTAATTCCTTTTGGTTTACGCTGTTTGCTTTTGCATTATGGGTGGTGAGAAGGATATGGTCTTGGTGCTTACTCAGATCAAAATCAGGATGGTATCTGCTTTGCAAAAGTTCAAATCCTTGTTCACTTAATTGATTGTTACGTACTTCGTTGAGGAGTTGGATAAAGTCTGCCTCATTTTGTCGAAAGATTTTATCCAATTCTATATAGATGGGCGGATTTTCACGGATGACACAACTATCAAAGAAATAGGGAGTTTTATAAAATGGTTGAAGAATGGCCCGGTCTTCAGATAGTGTAACGGGAGGGAGTTGGTATAGATCACCGATCAGGATCACCTGCACCCCACCAAAAGGTTCCGCTTTCCGATGCCGCACGAAGCGTAAAACGGTATCCACTTCATCCAGTATATCAGCGCGCACCATACTGATTTCGTCAATGACGAGAACCTCTATCTGTCGAAGAATTCTGCGTTTTTCGTTGCGTAGCTTTATTTTGGAAATCAGGTTCTTTTTGTTCTCCGGAGTAGGGATAAAAGGGGAAAGGGGCAATTGGAAAAAGGAGTGAATGGTAACACCTTCCGCATTAATGGCGGCAACCCCTGTGGGAGCTACTACCACCATTTGTTTGTGCGTGTGCGCCCGTAAATTTCGTAAAAAGGTGGTTTTCCCTGTCCCCGCTTTTCCTGTAATAAAAATGGAACGTGCCGTTTCTTCGCCAAAGGCCTCGGCAATATCATAGATAGAGGTCATATTTTCCATAATTCCTATAAAGTTGGTTGTAGTTTGTGTGAGTGGAAGAAGTAGGGGTGAGCTATTTTCGCTTTTGAACGGAGTAGCCGAATTTGCCGATAATCTTTCCTAAGTCGTAATAATGCCCGTTGGAGTAGCAAACCAAGTTGGCGCGTTCCAAATGCATTTCCCCCGTTTTTTTGTCAAACAATCGTTCATCGGCGTGTACAGCTACCACTTCGGCTAAAAACATGTCGTGGGTTCCTAAGGGAATAATCTGTTTGACCACACATTCCAAATTGACAGGCGACTCGTAAATGAGTGGCGCTTTCACCACTTTCCCACGCAGGGGCGTTAGGTTGGTCTCTATAAACTTGTTATAATTTTTCCCTGAACGTACACCGCACCAATCGGTTCTTTCTGTTAAATCATTGGATACGAGATTGATAACAAATTCCATATTTTTTTTAATGATGGGGTAGGAGTGCCGTTCAGGACGCAAGGAGATGTAACACATTGGAGGATTGCTGCATACGGTGCCGCACCATGCAACGGTAAGAATATTGTATTCGTCAATTGTGCTTCCGCAGCTTATCATCAACACAGGCACAGGATTTAACATATTGCCTGGTTTCAGCGAGCGTTTGCCGGATTTTTGAGTATTGGGATTCATCTTTCTAAATGATTTCTTTTATCCATTCCCCAGAGCAATTTTTCTCTGATTACACTATAAAAATTACTTTCGGGCAGGCGGATGGTTTGTATAGTAAAAGTCTCTCTCGTGATTACCAGACTAATATGGTCTTGAAGTACGATTCGTTGGGAGTCCATAGATAGGATAAACTGTTTTTTACGGCTTTCAACCTTGATTTCCAGTTCACAATTATTGGGCAAAACCAAAGGTCGCACTGTCAAACTATGAGAGGCAATGGGCGTGAGTACGATGGCATCTGCTGTGGGAAAAAGAATTGGACCTCCGCAACTCAACGAATATGCGGTTGACCCTGTCGCGGTTGAAATAATTAATCCATCACCCCAGTAGGTGTTCACCTTCTCTCCATTCGCCCACACATGAATGGCGTTGATAGAGTCTTCAGTATAAGGGTGAAAACTGATATCATTCAAGGCAAAGTGCGTGGGTAAATCCTGCTGGTCTTTCCTTTCAATATGAAGCAGGGAACGCTCTTCAATCTGGTATCGATGTTCTTTTATGCATTGGTAGGCATGGTTGAAATTGTTTGGGGCAATGTTGGTGAGAAAACCGATTCTTCCCGTATTAATGCCTAAAATTGGCACAGCCGAGTCGGCTACAATGTTGGCAGCATCAATGAATGTCCCGTCGCCGCCAATCGAGAAAATGAAATCAATGTTATGTTCAATAAGTTCTTTTTTGTTATGAATATAACCCGATAATGAAACACTGTTTTCCTCGGACATAAAATCAATCATTCCCTCAAAAAGCCATACCTTATCATTTTGTTGATGAAGCGAGGAAATTGTATCTTTAATAAATTGTAAGCCGGCTTCATCGGAAGACCGGCTAAACAAAGCAATATTCATAAATATTTATATATCAATTATTTGTATTCCTGAATTTCAATAGTCTTGTTAAGGATCATTCGAGCGTTCATTGCTAAAGATTCCATTTCATCTTCGCCTGGATAAACGGCTACGGGAGCAATCCAACTGACATAACTTTTGATGTGGTCAACGATAGGTTTGCCGTGAGCGATGCCGCCGGTAATAAGAATGGCGTCCACTTTTCCTTGAAGCACAGCGGCATTGGCTCCGATGCTTTTGGCCACCTGATATGCCATGGCTCTTTCTAACAGGTCGGCTTTTTCATCGCCGGCTTTGGCTCTTTTTTCCACTTCATAGGCATCATTGGTGCCCAAGTAGGAGTAGGTTCCGCCTTTTCCGACCATCATTTTTTTCATGTCTTCGTAGGTGTATTTCCCACTGAAACAAGCCTTTATAACTTGGTTCATAGGAAGGGTTCCAGAGCGTTCGGGAGAAAAAGGACCTTCGCCGTCAAGGGCTTGGTTTACATCAACCACTTTGCCTTTGCGGTGAGCTCCCACACTGATGCCTCCACCCATGTGGGCAACAATCAGGTTCAGATCTTCATACCGTTTGCCAATGGCGGCGGCATGGGTTCTTGCAATCGCTTTCTGGTTAAGTGCGTGGAAAATGGACAAGCGTTCAAATGCGGCATTTCCTGAAATGCGGGCAAGGTCGTCCATTTCATCCACCACAACAGGATCCGCGATAAATGCTTCAGGAAGTCCGATCATTTGGGCTAAGCTATCAGCAATCAAGCCTCCAAGATTGCAAGCGTGTACACCATTATAACCTTCTTTTAAGTGCTTCTTCATCAAATCGTTGATGCGATAAGCCCCTGATTGGATCGGTTTGATTAATCCTCCACGGCCAATGATGATGGCGATGGAATTCAAATCAATATTCTGATTTTTTAACTCGTCTAAAATAACTTGTTTGCGATAGTCGTATTGGTCAGCAATCGTTGCAAACTGCGACAATTCTTCCATCGTATGTTTGATGTTTTTGGTGAAAATGTTGGTTTTGTCTTCGTAAACGGCGATTTTAGTGGATGTGGCGCCGGGGTTAATGGCCAAAATGTATTTTTTCATTCAATATATTTTTAAAGATTAGTATTTGCTGTGAATTAGTTGGGGGCATGGGTTGACACCATCTTGATGTCACTATACCCGGTGCCTGCGTTGGTGCAAGTGTAGGCACGCACATAATATATGGTATCTAACAATGGGATCTGATAATCCAAATCAAAAGAGGTGGTTTCTAATTTTTCATCGGCCACCACCGTGATGACATTTTCTTCCCGGTATTTGGGTTCTGGCATTAAACTGAACAAGAACCCCATTTCGTTGATGTATTTGCATCCTCCGTTGTCGGTAATGTTTGCCTCACATTTTAATAAACACACGTTCCCGTAAAATACAGGAGTAACGTCTAAATCCATAGTTGCCGGTTCAAATTTGGAACAGCCACTTCCCATCAGAAGCAGTAATCCTAATACAGCGTTGAGAATGATTTTTTTCATATTTAAATTATTTAATACTGATTATTCTTTCAAGGGGGCAAATTTAATAAAAAAATGAAATGAATACCACTGAATTTTAGAGAATATTTTGTAAAAAATAATAAATCAAAATCAATGTAATATTCTGTAAATTAATTCTTTATATAATTCTTCTTCGGAAAGCGAGTTGTTGATACCCTTACTGCGGGCATCAAATTCTTGGAGGGTATGTATGATTTTAATGAGAGATACTACGGGATATTTTGCAGCAATGCCCGCTTGCCTGCGCAACATTTGTGGGGATTTGTTGGCTCCAAAAATTAATTTTAAGTTTTCAAGGTCTTTCTCTGCAGACAGGTGATAGTTTAATAACGATTTGTAAAAATAGAAAAGATTGTCGATGGTTCTCACAAGAGGGTTGCTCTTGATATTGGAACAAAACGCCAATATGATTTTATAAGCACGGACTTCATCGTGACTGGCCAATGCATCTTGCAACTCATACAGGTTGTATTGTTTGTTGATGCCAATGTGCTTTTCTATAATATCGGAGGTTATTCTGCTGTTTTCTGGCAGAATAATTTGCAATTTTGAAAATTCATTATCAATACGGCTCAAATCATTTCCAATGTGTTCGGCAAGGAGATTGGTTGCTTTCTGATCAATGGAGAAATGGTGTTCTTGTGCGCACTTTTCCACCCAACTTCCTAAATTCCATGTTTTCACTCCCTGCGATTCAAAAATGATGCCGTTTGTATCAAATGGCTTGAGTTTTTTGGCGTCCACTTTGCCATATTTGTGGCAAATGGCCAAAATAGTGGATGGTTGTGGGTTTTCAGCATATTTGATAATGGGATCTATCTCTTTCCAATTTTGGGCTTCTTTTACAAGCACCACTCGTCTGTCAACGCCGAATGGGAACTCTTTTGCGCTGGCAACCACCTCTTCAGGGGTCGTGTCTTTTGCATAAAAAACCACTTGGTTGAAATCACGATTGGCTTCATCAATAATTTCATTTTCAATATATTGAGAAATCTTGTCAATATACAAGGGCTCTTCTCCCATTAAAAAATAGACGGGATGAAACTCATTTCTTTTAAGTTGGTCAATGATATTTTCAAAACTTGCTTTCATTCGTATGAATTGAATTGTAAATTAACGTTTTACCGCAGAATAGGGGGCAGCATATATGGTTGAAAAGTCTTTTTTCAGGTATTTGAAATAGCCGCAAACAGCAATCATTGCGGCATTGTCGGTAGTTAAATCAATGGATGGGACAAACAGGTTGCGGTGGTGTTTCATGGCAATTTTCTGCATGGCTTTGCGTAGTCCGCTATTGGCAGATACGCCTCCGGCAAGTACCAGATCTTTGCAACGGCTATTTTTGAGTGCTTTTTCTACCTTATCTGTCAATGATTTGATGATGGCTTTCTGAATGGAAGCCGCTAAATCAGCGAGATTTTCTTCAATAAATTGGGGGTTTTCTTTTAAGTGATCCCGCACGAAATATAAAAAGGAAGTTTTCAATCCACTGAAACTGTAGTCCAATCCAGGAAGATGGGCAATGGAAAAAGAAAACTTGTCGGGATTCCCTTCTTGTGCCAGTTTGTCAATAACAGGTCCGCCAGGGTAGGGAAGAGAGAGTATTTTGGCTGATTTGTCGAAGGCTTCTCCTGCCGCATCGTCAATAGTTCTTCCCAAAACCTGCATGTCAAAATAGTCGTTTACCTGCAGTAGCAGTGTGTGCCCGCCCGAAACCGTCAGACAAAGAAAGGGAAAAGAGGGTTTCTCCTTGGGCTCCTCTTTTTTTTCTAAAAAGTTGGCGAGAACGTGTGCCTGCAAGTGATCTACTTCAATGAGAGGAATCTCCAAACTGTATGCCATCGCCTTGGCAAATGAACTGCCAACCAGCAAAGAGCCCAATAATCCGGGACCATTAGTATAAGCGATTGCAGATATTTGATTTTTGTTTATTTTTGCACGCTTTAAAGCAGTGTCGATGACAGGGATGATATTTTGTTGGTGAGCACGGGAGGCTAATTCGGGGACCACGCCACCATATTCGGCGTGAACCTTTTGTGAAGCAATGACATTGGAGAGGATCGTGGTGCCTTCAATAACTGCAGCAGAGGTGTCATCACACGAAGATTCAATACCAAGAATATATACTGACATAATTTTTTTGAAATTGGGAGGCAAAATTACGAAAAAAATATTAAAGATACTACTCATTGTGCTGGTGGTCTTTCTCCTTGTTGATCTACTGGTGGTTGGGGCTGTCTTTATTCCTCCCGTGCAACAAAAAATTGTGAATGTGGTAACCTCGAAACTTTCTGAAAAATGGAATAGTCGTGTTACCGTTGAGAAAATCTACCTTTCGCCTACCTTAAAATTGAATGCGGAGGATTTTGTTATTTGGGACCATCATGATGAACCGATGATTGCTGCTCACAAGTTGAGTTCCCGCTTGCTCGGTTTGAACTTTTCTCCGATGAAAGTATCTTTGGGAGATATTGATAGCGAAGGGGTTAAAGTGGTAATCAGGAAATATAAGGGTGAAGATGCAGTGAATATCTCCATTTGGGCACGCAATTTCCCAAAAAAAGAAAAGCCTTCGCTTTTTATCATGCATTCCTCATGCATTCTTTTAAAAGATGCTTACTTCGCCTATATCAATGAAGATGCCATGCGTGAAAACAGGGGGACGGATATTGATTACGGTTTCTTTGAGATGAAAGAATTAAACGCGAAGTTGGATGATTTTCTTCTCTATGGTTCTGATGTCTCTGCCAAATTTGAGCATTTGTCGTTTGTGCAATACACGGGCTTTAAGGTGTTGAATTTGACATGCGATTTTAAGATTGGAGCCCAAGGGATGTATTTGAAAAATGCCACTGTAGTAACTCCCCACAGTCATCTTTTTATGGATTTTGCTTTTGATTATAAAACTTGGAAGTATTATGGCGAATTTTTGGACAGCATCCGTTTTGTGGCAGATGTGCGTCCCTCTACTTTTAATACAAAAGATATTGCTTATTTTGCTCCGCAAGTGAGAGGAATGGATAATGAACTATTGTTCTCAGCACACGTTGATGGTCCTATTAATAATCTAAATATTAGTGATTTACATGCAAAATATAAAGATACCACCTATATCAATGGCAATCTCTCTTTCAAGAACATTCCTGACTTTTTTAATGCTGAAATAGCAGCGCATTTGGAAGATTGTACGGTAGATATGAATGAACTATCCGATTTTATGCTTCCAGGGGCAAGGACTATTCCGATTCCAGCACTTGCTAAAAAGTTGAATGTGGCAGTGCTTGATGTTGATTACAATGGAATATTATCGAAAAAAATAACGGCAGACATCAAACTAAAAACACCTGCAGAGCATTTGGTGACCAAGTTGGAATCACAGTCTGTTGACGACGGCAGTATCAACTATCATCTTGAGGCGCAGTCCAATGGTATCAATATTAGCAAGTTTGTCCCGCAAGCAAATCCTATTGGAAACACTGTTTTCGATATGGAGGCTTCAGGAAATGTTGATTTGCACGATTTTCTTGCCACTTTAACGGCGGATGTAGTGGCCCAATTCTCCCATATCAATATCAAGAATTATCCATTGCGAAATCTTTATGTTAAAGGTAATTATGCACAGAAAAAAGGAAATGCAGTTGTAAAAATCCATGATAAGTATTGCTTTATGGAAGCGGAAGGCAGCATGAATCTGCTTTTAAAAGACCCTTCCTATCATCTTTCTGCTGAAATTGAGCACTTTTACCCTAGTAAAATGTTCCAGCATGTACCAGCGATAGATAGTGTAAATATAAAAGGATTTGATAAGATAATAAGATATTTACAAGTTAATAATGAAGTAATACTTTCGGTAAATTCCCTTTCTTGCGACCTAAATGGAAGTAGTCTGAAAACGATGAGTGGCAATGTTTTTATTGACGGTATTAATTTTACCCAAAAGTCGCGGCAATTAGAGGCGGATAGAATCAGATTAGTTGTTTTGAATGATGGAATATATCAGAAGTATCACTTTACATCAGACTTTTTTAACGCTTATCTATCAACAAATTATAATATTAAGGATTTGCCCAATGCTTTGTTGGATGTGGCCTATTCCTATTGTGGGAATCTATTGCCGGTTCGTTCGAGAAATTTGGTTATAGCACCGGATACTTCCTTTAAAAGCATTGATATTGAGGTTACCACTCACCGTTTAGCCCCTATTTTAACGATGTTTCTGCCTAAAATAGAGATTGCTGACGGTACTTATGCGCAAATCCATACCACATCCCAACATTTTGACGACAAAATTAAAATGACTTTGCCTTACCTTGATATTAACAACAAGGTTTTGGTTCACGATATTGCGTTGGAGGCAGAACAAGATGCTTCGCTGAACTTGAATACAAAAGTTGCCGTTGATCATGTCGCTTTGGGTAATGATAATTTTTTGATTGGGGATATTGGTCTTGAGTCATCTGTGGGACATAATCATCTGGATTACAAGTTGTCGTGGAAGAATCCGGAGTTGTTATCCAAAAATTCTTCCTATATGGCTGGTATTGTTGATTTCCCGAGTCAAAATAATATAGAAACGAAGGTAACCTCTTCAAAGATTTATGTAAAGGACTATCTGTGCCAGTTTAATGCAGATCATTTGATTTCGATACACCAAGGAAAGGTACAGTTTGATCATGTGGTTTTATTGACGGATGCCAGTGATATTATGATTGACGGCCGTTTGGCCAAGAAGGATGACAGTCTGGTGTTGCGGGTTAGAGATGTGGATGCGGATTTGGTCAATCGTTTTTTGAAATCCCAAAAGATGGAATTGGCGGGGGAGATTTCGGCTAACTTGCAATTGCGCTCTATGCTTTTGCGTGATGAAAGTGAGAAAAAACGGGTGGTTTTTGGTTCTGCGCTTATTCGGGATTTCAAATTCAATGATGCGCCCTTGGGCAACTTGTATGCAGTGGCTGCAGTACCTCACGGTTCCAATGTTTTCTTTAATGGTGCTTTAATTAATCCGTCATATTTCCCTGAAAATGCGACACTTGACACATATGGTATCGCTGAATACAGGAAGCAGGAAGGGATTAATGCCAAATTAAATGGGTCTTATTCTTTGGAAGATAAGGAGTTGCGCGTTACAGCCGATATTGATACGTTGCCATTGGATTTTGTGGAACCATTTTTGAGTTCCTTTAGTCATCAGTTGACAGGGGATGCCTCCGGCAAGATCGACTTTGTTTTAAATAAAGATTCCATGTATTTTGATGGGAAAGCTTTGGTTCGGGAGGCAGAAATGGGTATTTCCATCTTAAATACTATCTATCATCTTTCGAACCAAACGATAGAATTCAACCGTGATGGTTTTGCTTTTAATAATGTGGTACTTACAGATAAATTTGGAAATAATGCAGCATTGAATGGCTACATTCATCATCAAAAATTTGACAATTTCGACCTGAATTTACGTATTTCTACTCCGAAGTTGTTAATTCTGAATACGAAACAAAAGCCAGACTTTCCTTTCTTTGGGGATGCGTATGTGTCGGGGGATGTCTCGATTTATGGTGATATGAGCAAACTTTATTTTGTGGGCAATAATTTAAGGACTGAAAAGGGGACCAAATTCTGTTTGCCGATCAGTTTTGCCGATAAAGTATCTGAATCAGATGTGATTACATTTAAAGCAGTACCGCTTGAATCGGATGCTGAAGAAGAGGAGGGGGATGTGCAGCCGTTGTCTTCGTCGATGGATATGGAGTTTGATTTTACTTTGGATGTTACCCCCGTTGCCGACATATTATTGGATCTTGATTTGTCGGCTTTTGCCGGTTCCATTGCTACCAAAGGAGAAGGCAGGGTGAAATTCACTTATGATACCAAACGCGATATCAATATGTTTGGAGACGTTATCCTTGAGTCGGGGTCGTTTATCATGCGTTTTGCCCAGTTGTTGAACAAAAAATTCTACCTGGTTCCTGGCGGTACTGTTACTTTTGGCGGCTCATTAGACGATATAAACATCAATGTGAAGGCCATGTATTCGACGACGGCATCATTAGCCGACCTGTTTTCTTCAGAAAGTACCAGCATTCGTCGAATGCCTGTGAAAACCTTTTTGCAGTTTAATGGCAATTTGTCTGACCCTGCTGCCATTGATTTCAGTTTCGATTTGCCGAATGCCACTTCCGACTTTAAAACATTGTTCTATAGTACAATAGATACAAGCAATCTTCAAAAGAAGACAGAACAATTCTTCTCGCTGGTGATGTTAGGAAAGTTCGTTCCCTCTACACCGAATACCAACATCAATGCCTCTACCTTGGAACAAACGGGTATAGGAATGCTTACTTCAACGCTAAGTAATTTTATTTCCCAGCAGTTGAAGTATGTTGACTTGAACTTTAATTATCAAAATGCCAATGAATCGACCAATCAAGCGGCAGAGTATAGCGTATCGGCTTCTACATCGCTTTTCAACGATCGGACCATAATTGAGGGCTATTTTGGCTATGTGGATGATCAGTCGCAAAATGCCAATACCCAAACACAGTTTATTGGTGATTTTAGCATTGAGCAAAAACTCAATGAAGCAGGTACTTGGAGAGTGAAAGTTTTCAATGTGACCAATCAGGATGAATTGCGCAACGCTACGCGAAACTCTCCTTATGCACAGGGTGTTGCATTGATTTATAAACAAGATTTCAATAATAGGAAGGATTTGATAGACTCTTTTAAAAGGACTTCTCCTAAGAAAAATAGAAATAAAAAACAAAAGAAAAATGAACGATAGTACACGTCGGATTATACTCATTATAGTGGTGTTAGCTGTATTTATAGCCGCTTTTTGGTATTTTACGGATATTTTCATTTATATTTTTGCCGCTTTTATTCTGTCCATTTTAGGTGGTCCTTTGATGAAAGTGTTGCAGAAAATACAATTTAAGGGGAGAACGATGCCACAATCGGTTGCTGCAGCCATTTCGTTAGTTGTTATTTTTGCCGTGTTAGGGTTGGCGACGTATATTATTATCCCGTTGGTTTATAATGAGATTCAGCAATTAGGAAATATTGATACAACTCATATTGTGGAAGGATTACAAGCGACCTTTATTCAGATAGAAACATTTTTGGCCCAGCATCATCTTCTCCCCCAAGGAGTCTCTTTATCAAAGGTATTGGTATCACAAGTGAATAGTCTTATTGCTGATATAAATTTCTCTTCTATTTTTGGAAATGTGGTTGATATTGTCAAAGGATTGTTCATTTTCGCTTTTTCGGTAGTATTTATGACCTTTTTTGCACTTAAGGATCATCATATTTTTTGGAAGATGTTGAAAAAGATGATTCCAACCACTTTGCGGGATAATTTTGATAATATATTAGCGGCCACCAAAAGCCAGTTGGTCCGTTATTTTACAGGGGTATTCCTTGAAATGGTTGTGGTGGGACTTTTAGATGGCTTTATTTGTTATTTGTTGGGGGTTCCAAATGCATTGTTAATTGGATTTATGGCGGGTTTGTTGAACATTATTCCTTACGTGGGGCCTTTGATAGCCGCCGCCATTGGCATGATTGTGGGGGTTACCTCTTCGTTGGCGATGGGAATGCCATTATCTGTCATATCTGTTATCATAATTAAGGTGTTGGGCACCTTTCTCGCCGTTAAGTTGACAGATGATTTTATTTTGCAGCCCATCATTTATGGCAAGAGTGTGAGCGCCCATCCATTGGAAATTTTCATAGTGATTCTGATTGCAGGAAAAGTAGGGGGCATCTGGGGGATGATGTTTGCTGTTCCCGCCTATACGCTTGTAAGAATCATCGTGAAAGAATTTTTCGGACACTATTTTATTGAAATGGAAGAACAAATATAAAATCGGATGATATGTTAAACTATTTTCAACATGCGCCCATCTCTGTTACGGTTTGCGACAAAGATGGAAAAATTTTGGAGATGAGCGACAAATCAGTCGCTACTTTTCTTAAAGATGGTCAAAGTATTATTGGACAATCCCTTTTGGATTGTCATCCCGAGCCTGCACGAACCAAGTTGCAGCAGTTATTGGAAAATCATAACATCAATGCCTATACCATAGAAAAAAATGGCATTAAAAAGTTGATTTATCAAATGCCGTGGTATGAGAATGAGGAGTTTGCAGGCTATATTGAGCTTTCTATGGAAATTCCTGCAGAAATGCCTCATTATGTGCGCGTTCCGAAAAGCTAAATTTACTTTATCAATTTGCAAAAAAGATGTAAATTTGCACCCTGTTTTTTGAGAAAATATTTTAATTCATTTATTTATTAACTAAAACTTATAATTATGCTACAATTTTTTCAGAGTCATCTTACTGAAACCTTGTTGATAGCCAGTTTGCTAGTAATCATTCCATTTGTGATTTACTATGTAACTGTAGCTAAAAGGGAACATCCTAAGGGACTTATTGCCGCTGCCCTCAGCAATATGGGTGAGCGTTTCGGCTATTACATTATGAATGCCGTTTTGGTGTTGTTCTTGTGCTCTAAGTTCGGGTTGAAGGACACGCAAGCTACTGCAATCTATTCTGTATTTTACATGGGTATCTACATTTTGAGTCTGGTGGGTGGTATCATTGCCGACCGTACTCAAAATTACAAGGGTACGATTATGTCAGGGTTAATCGTAATGGCCTTAGGGTATGTGATTTTGGCTGTTCCGATTTTGGCGACCACAGGAAATATCGTATGGTTATTGCCATTAACTTGTTTGGCATTATTCCTCATCGCATTTGGCAATGGCTTGTTTAAAGGGAATTTGCAAGCCATGGTGGGGCAACTCTATGACAATTTTGAAGCCGAAGCGGCAGCCAAAGGTGAAGAAGAACTTAGAATTGCCAAAAGCAAACGCGATCCAGGGTTCCAGATTTCCTATGTATTTATTAATGTGGGCGGTTTGGTGGCTCCTTTTGTGGCTCCGTTGATTAGAAAATGGTGGTTAGGGCTTCACGGTATGATTTTCAATGCCAACCTTCCTGCTCTGTGCCACCAATATGTTAATGAGGGTACTGCTATGAGCGGAGAAGCAATGGCTAAATTAAACGATTTGGTTGCTGTTTCTGCTACACAGGTTCCTGCTGATATGTTGGCATTTTGCCAAAGTTATTTGGATGTTTTCAATTCAGGAATTCATTTTTCTTTCATCGCTTCTGTATTGGCGATGGCTATCTCATTGATTATTTTTATCAGTAAGAAGAATATGCTTCCTAATCCTATTAAGAAAGCAGCTACTGCTTCTGTTGAATATACAGCAGAGGAAAAACAGGCCATGGCTAAAGAGATTACACAAAGATTGTATGCTTTGTTTGCAGTATTGGGAATAGCTATCTTCTTTTGGTTCTCTTTCCACCAGAACGGTACTTCCATGTCGTTGTTCGCCCGTGATTTTGTGGATACTTCCGCTATTGCTCCTGAAATTTGGCAAGCTGTAAATCCATTCTTTGTTATCGTGCTGACTCCTATTATTTTATTGATATTTGGTGCGCTGGCTCGCAAAGGAAAAGATATTTCCACCCCACGCAAAATTGCCTTGGGTATGGGTATCGCCGCTACAGCCTATCTTATCATGACTATTTTCTGCAAAGTATGTGATTATCCGTCTGCTGAAGTTTTCAAAATGACAGGAACCGAAGCCGAGAAAGCAGGCTGGTGGATTCTGATCATATACTATTTCTTCATGACGGTTGCAGAGCTGTTCATCTCTCCACTGGGCTTGTCGTTTGTTTCAAAAGTTGCGCCAAAACATCTGTTAGGCCTTTGCCAAGGATTGTGGTTGGGCGCTACCGCTGTTGGTAACGGTTTGTTATGGATTGGCCCGTTGATGTACAATAAATGGCCTATCTGGCAATGTTGGGCTGTATTTATGGGCGTTTGCTTAATCTCTATGGTGGTTATGTTGGGAATGGTAAAATGGCTCGAAAGAGTTGCCAAGTAATAGGGATATAAGAAGATAAAAGCAAAAAGGGCTGACTAAAATATGCTATTTAGTTGGCCCTTTTTATTTATGTATAAGTGCAATTAATAATGTCACTACATTGTGCACAGAACAAGATATTTATGGAAATAAGGCTGATAAAGTGGATTATGGATTAGCAACATTTGAT
>JAEEGL010796061.1_pt1 | contig 18211 bp, 13 predicted proteins | sample 9134231 | NCBI WGS metagenome assembly JAEEGL01 (sample SAMN16246548, study PRJNA631951) | gut metagenome | biome: gut microbiome; feature: rumen; material: fiber-attached | host: Bos | place: Iran: Karaj | collected 2018-10 | reverse complement strand
TTTAACATCGGTTCGAATCCGGTACGGGTCACCAGTCATTGAGAGCTCCGCTCTTGATATATATGTGCTTGACAAGGCACAGGCGATTCCATATAATACAGTTTGTAACTGCCTCAGCGGTACAGATAGTTGGTGCTGATTAGAGCGAGGGTCCACCCGTTCCCATCCCGAACACGGAAGTTAAGCTCGCTTCTGCCCACGATACTTGGCTGGAGACGGCCTGGAAAAATAGGTAGCGCCAACACAAAAGACCGTAGTCGAAAGACTACGGTCTTTTTCTTTTATTCTCTTATCAGAGAATCTGAGCAAATTTTGATGTGTAAAGCTAATATCATTTACAATAGATTGCAGAACGAGGGCTATTACTGCAGTCAGCAAATCATTTCTTCTTTTTTTCTGGGAATGATATCTGCGCAAGGATCACTGCAATGAGCATCAACAGGCATCCGAGATACTCGCGTCCTGTCATGCGCTGATGAAGAATGATAGCACCGGAAATAACAGCAAACACGGATTCCATGCTCAACAGGAGGGTTACTACTGTTGGATTAGACCCCTTTTGAGCAAGGATCTGCAGCGTATAGGCGACGCCGCTGGAAAAGATTCCAACATAAAGGATCGGCAGTGCACATGACAGAATTGCAGGCCAGTCAGGATGCTCAAATATGATCATACCCAAGGTAGACCACAAGGCAGCAACGAGAAATTGGACACATGAGAGTTTCATTCCGTCAACAGTTGCTGTGAAGTGATCGATCACAAGAATATGAACCGCAAAGAACAAAGCACACAGAAGAATCAGAAGATCGCCGAGTGCAAGTGTAAAACTACCGGTGATGCAGAGAAGATAAAGAGCAACAACCGCAATTGCCACGCTGATCCATACCGGGAGTGAGACCTTCTTTTTCAGAAAAAGCCCACCTATCGGTACAAGAACAATGTACAATGCTGTAATGAATCCTGCTTTTCCTGCATCCGTACCTGCTCCAATGCCAGCCTGCTGGAAGTTCGCTGCAACGGCAAGAGCTGTTCCGCAGCAGAACCCTCCGATTATCAGCTGCTTGCGGTCATGGCGTTTTTCCTCGTCTGTACGCTGAGTTTTGTCTTTTGAGAGTTTATTAAAAATGGCGATGATTATAATCAGGACAACAACAGCAACATAGGACCGGATTGCGTTGAAGGTCATGGGCTCAATTACATCTGCGCACATGTCCTGAGCTACAAACGCGGTTCCCCAGATAAATGCTGCCAGCAATGGAAAAACGATTTGTCGTACTGGATTCGCCTTCTTCATCGCTGAGCCTCACTTTCGTTTTTTGAATCATCAGGGAGCGGAACAGGATTGACGTGCCACTTGAATTTGCTTTCTGTGCCGTTTAGAAGCCGGCGGATATTCTCCCTATGGCAGTAAATGGCGAGGCCAGAAATCAAAATGCATAGAACAATATATGTCCAGTTGAGACCGAAAAAGATGAGCACGCTAATAGGGATACTTGCTGCAGCTGAGACAGACCCAAGTGAAACATAACGGGTAAGCAGCCACAGGCTGAAGAAAAGCACCCATGCGATCACTGCAACGCGCCAATCAAGAAACCACACGAGAACGCTTCCGCAAAGGATGCCCTTTCCACCCTTGAATCCAAAGAAAACAGGGAACATATGCCCAATCTCACAGCCCAAGCCTCCTAAAAGGACACCGAGCGTCCAGTCATGCAGCAGGTATTCCAGCATAAAACCGCCAATCAACGTTGCCACAACCGTTTTCCCCATGTCGATGGCTATCACGGCAAGCGCAAATTTAGCCCCGTAAGTTCTGTAGAAATTTGTGAGGCCTGCATTACCGCTTCCATGGTTTCTGACGTCATCACGAATAATAAAGTGGGAAACCATGACAGCGCCGTTTATACAACCCAAAAAATAGGAAACCAATAGCACAACAGCAGCTGCAAAGAAGTGGAACATCAGCTGTCCTCCTCTCCTTTTTGCCGAATGCTCAGGATGACCGGAGTCCCTTCTAATCCAAAAACGCTTCGGAGCTGATTTTCAAGATACCGCTGATAGGAGAAATGGAATAGTTTTCTTTCGTTGCAGAATATTACAAAATGAGGTGGTTTAACACCGACCTGCGTCATGTAATAGATTTTCAGGCGGCGTCCTTTATCTGTAGGTGGTTGGACACGTGTCTGGGCATCAGCAAGAACTGAGTTGAGCATACCGGTTGTAATGCGTGTTGACGCCTGATTGTTTACGTAGTTGATCAATTCAAAGAGACGATTCACTCGTTGGCCTGTAGCCGCTGAAATAAAAAGAATAGGGGCATACGTCATGTAACTCAGATCCCGACGGATATCCTCCCGCATGCGATCCATTGTCTTTCCGTCTTTCTCGACAAGGTCCCACTTGTTGACTACGATGATACTGGCTTTTCCGGCTTCATGAGCCATTCCTGCTACCTTGGTATCCTGTTCAGTCACTCCGTCCTGCGCATCGATCATGATAAGGCAGACATCGCTCCGTTCGATTGCCATAGTTGCTCTGAGAACACTGTATTTCTCAATGTTGTCGTCAACTTTTGACTTTTTCCGCATTCCGGCTGTATCGATGAAATTGTATTTTCCCTGAGCATTCTCAAAATAGCTGTCTATAGCGTCCCTTGTAGTGCCTGCCACATCGCTAACAATAACTCTTTCCACTCCAAGAATCCTGTTGGTAAGGCTGGACTTGCCAACATTGGGCTTACCGACGATGGCTACCTGAATCACATCTGATTCTTCTTCCTCCTCTTCTTGAGGTGGAAAATACTTAATGCACTCATCCAGCAGGTCACCGGTCCCGTGACCGTGAACAGCTGAAACAGCTATCGGATCTCCAAGTCCCAGATTATAGAACTCATAAAAGTCAGGATCTGTGGCCCCTGTGGAGTCCATCTTGTTCACAGCCAGAACGATCGGCTTTCCGGAGCGCTGCAGCATATTTGCAACTTCCTGATCAGAGGCCGTCATGCCGCTCTTAATATCCACAACGAAGATGATAACGGTAGCGTTATCGATGGCAATTTGAGCCTGCTCGCGCATAAAGGCAAGAATCTTGCTGTCCGTACCAGGCTCTATACCACCGGTATCCACCAGAGAGAACTTACGGCCTGACCATTCACATTCACCATAGATCCGATCGCGTGTGACACCCGGAGTATCCTCTACGATGGAAAGGCGCTGCCCAATCAGTTTGTTGAAAAGCATGGACTTTCCAACGTTCGGACGGCCCACGATAGCAACAACAGGTTTTGACATTCGTTCACTTCCTTTTATCAAACAGAAGGGTTATAGCGATAGTATTCCTCATGGTCGGATGACGGGATGGATTCTTTTCTGGAATCCTCAATTCCCAAGATAGCATCGCAGAGCAGAAATCCGTCCTGGGGGACAAAAACCAGTGGTACGCCGAGTTCTTGCTCCACCTGCTGAATCGTTACATCGTCAAGGAATACATTCTCGTGATAGCGGAGCATATTATCCGGCAGCAACAATCGCTCTCCGAGATCCAGGCCTTTCAGTGTCTTTATCAGATCCTGTCCTGCAATTAGGCCTGAAACAACGATTTTCTCTCCGAAGAATCTGTTGACGACAGGAATCACCCGCCCGTCAATACCCGGGCACTTTTCTTTGAGATCCTGAACGAGAGAATCAATCATCGGAGCCGCATCAAGCCCGGTAGCTATTGTGAACGGGGAAGCTGACTCTTTTCCGTCCAGCAACCGCATAGCAGAGTGGAACTCTGTTTCCAGCAGCCGCAGCATTCCTACTCCGTTTTCAAGCTGGCTGTATTCCTCGTAATAATCGTCTGCAGGCAAAGTGCGTCCTGCCAGAATATAGAATTCATCGGAACACCAGAATAGGGAAGAACCGAGACGCTCTTTACACTCTGCGCCATATCCTTCCACCAGATCTATCACTTCAGATGCCGTTTCTTTATTATATTCCGTCAGGGGAAACAGCCCTTGACGGAAGCGGGTCAAACCGACCGGAACAATGGCAACGCTGCCGACTGACGGGTACATCTCTGAAAGATCTTTCATGGTCCGCAGGAGTTCTGGCCCATCATTAATTCCGGGGCATGCCACAATCTGGCAGTTCATTCTGATGCGGCTTTTCGCCAATCGGTGCATGATCGCTATGGATTCACCCGCCCGGGGATTGCCAAGCATCATAGCGCGCAGTTCCGGATCAGTGGTATGCACGGAAACATTAATCGGAGAGATCCGCAGATCTATGATACGCTGAATGCTGCGCTCAGCCATATTCGTGAGCGTAATGTAGTTTCCCATCAAAAATGACAGCCGGGCATCATCATCTTTAAAATACAGACTTTTTCGAAGGCCTGCAGGCATTTGGTCAACAAAACAAAAAATGCAGTTGTTAGCACATGTATGGGCACGGTCCATCAGATAGGTATCAAAGTTCAATCCGAGATCCTGCCCTTCATGCTTCCGGATTTTCACAGTATATGTAGACCCGTCCTGCCGTTCTATCAGAAGTTCTGAAACAGGGTCATAGCCGTAGTATCGATAGTCCAGTACATCTACGATCCTGTGGTTATTTATTGCCAGCAGTTTTTCGCCGGGTTTGATTTTCGCTTTTTCTGCGGGACTGCGTTCGTCCACGGATTTGATGACGGTGCTCATTGCTGTTCTGCCCTTTCAAGGGAATTCGCACAATTATTTATTGTATTATACTGAAATCAGAAATGCTTTGCAAGTACCGGCGCTTTCAGATGTCGTCTGTTCAGCCGATTATCTCTTCTCGCCCATTTCTTTTTCAGCCGTAGCATAACATCGTGACCAAGCATCCTGCATGCAGAAAAAAGCAAGGAGGGAAGAATCATCTTCCCTCCTAACAAGGACACACGGATCGATTACTTGCCAGCTGCCACGGACTTGATGACCTTGACCTCACGGCCGTTATAGGTACCGCACTCCGGGCACATTCTGTGAGGCAGATGCAGCGCACCGCACTTGGGGCATGCCACCAGACCGGGAGTCGCCAGCTTCCATACGGAGCTGCGTCTCTTATTGCGTCTTTGTTTGGATACTTTTCCCTTAGGGACTGCCATGTTGACACCTCCTTGGCCAAAACTGCCGGAGCAGTTATTTATTGATGACTGCTCACTCTTCTTCCAGCAGTTTGGCTAAAACAGCAAGCCGCGGATCGATCTGTTTCTTGCAACGGCATTTTTCATGGTTCAGATTAACACCGCAGCCACTGCACAGACCCTTACAGTCGGGTGAGCAAAGAGTTTTCGTGTCCATTCCCAGGATGAACGCTGTCCTGGCCAGTTCAGCCAGATCCACCTCGTCATTTTCCAGTACCACGATCTCATCGTTTTCCTCAAACTGTTTTTCTTCCGCTAAAATGCAGGAAAAAGATACGGTTTTCGGTTCATCGAATTCCTCAAGGCACCGGTCACAAATCGAACGAAGCGTCGTCTCCGAAGTAAACTCACAATTCAGCACACCAGCCTCGTTAATGACCCTGCCTTCCACAACGACCGGTCGGGAAACTGGGCGGGAGCCTCCGAATTCAAGATCTGAAAGATCCATTTCAAATCGAAAGTCACGATGTGCTCCAGGGGTATGCAAAAGCTTGTTTACGTTCAGACGCATAGTACACCTCGCAATGACACGACTGATATTATAGTGGAAAGAAAAACACTTGTCAAACCTTTTCTCACAAATATTTTGACATTTTTCAAAAAGCAGGTAGAATAATGACAACGATTATTAAAGGGGAGATAGCCGTGAAAGAGCTAATCGTGGGCCGAAATGACGCCGGTCAGCGTCTGGATCGCTTTGTTGCAAAAACCCTTCCGTTATTGCCCGGCGCTCTGCTGCAGAAGTATATCCGCCTGAAACGGATCAAATGCAATGGTCAGCGTGCATCCCGTGACTTGCGGCTTCAGGAAGGAGACGTGCTCCAGCTCTATATTAACGATGAGTTCTTCGAAGAGCCCAGGGAGGACAATCTATTCCTGACGCTTTATAAACCATCCCTGGATATAGTTTTTGAGGATGAGAATATTATCCTGCTTAACAAGCGTCCGGGACTTGTAGTTCATGCGGACGAAACCGAAAAGGTGAATACGCTGATCAATCACATTCAGGCTTATCTGTATCAAAAGCATGAATGGCATCCCGGGAAAGAACACTCCTTTACCCCTGCATTATGCAACCGGATTGACAGAAATACCGGTGGACTTGTTATCGCGGCAAAGAATGCAGAAACCCTGCGGATTATCAACCAGAAGATTCGTGCAAGAGAAATTGGGAAACGGTATCTCTGTGTCACCGTAGGCCATCCGAAACCGCCGGCTGGTATTATCGAGTGTTTTCTCCTGAAAGATGAAGACAAAAAAACAGTTAAGGTTTACCGCAAGCCTGTTCCGGGAGGAAAGACCGCAACCACCCGATACCGGACTCTTGATTCGAGGGGTGAGTTTAGTCTGGTGGAGGCAGAACTGGAGACAGGCAGAACACATCAAATCAGGGCTTCCTTCGCTTCCATAGGATGTCCGCTTCTTGGTGATGGAAAGTACGGACGAGGCGATGTGAACCGGAAGTATGGCGAAACACGTCAAGCCCTTTATTCTTACCAGCTTTCTTTCGATTTTCCCACTGATGCCGGGATGCTGAATTATCTCAGGGGGCGAACATTCACGGTGGATAGTATCCCGTTCCGAACGAAGTATTTCGGGTAACCTGGTTTCAGAATTTGTAACCATATTTCCTGCTGATGCATTGACAAGGCTTTCCATTTTTAATATAGTTATCTATACTGATTTGTAGCTTTGTTGTTCTTTTGTTTTTCGCTGCAATCAGCATATCTCATTAAGAACGGGGGAGGATAAATGTCCAAAGAGTTGATTCGTCTGCACGATCTGTGCATGGCGTATGACGACGAGCTTGTTCTCGATCACATCAATCTATACATTAACGATTCAGAATTCCTCACACTCCTTGGTCCCAGCGGATGCGGCAAGACTACGACGCTGCGGATCATCGGGGGGTTCACTACGCCTACTTCGGGTGATGTGACCTTTGACGGTGTGAGGATTAATGATGTTCCTCCTCATAAGAGGCAGATTAACACAGTATTTCAGAAATATGCGCTGTTTCCCCATCTTGATGTCTTCGAAAATGTAGCCTTTGGTCTTCGGATAGCCAAGGTTCCCTCTCAGGAAGTCGAAGAGCGTGTTATGGAAATGCTGGAGGTTGTCAGCCTAAAGGGGTTTGAAAGGCGACGCGTAGATCAGCTCTCCGGCGGTCAGCAGCAGCGCGTGGCAATCGCCCGTGCCCTTGTGAACAGGCCGAAAGTACTGCTTCTGGATGAGCCTCTCGGTGCCCTTGACCTGCGGCTGCGAAAAGATATGCAGATTGAGCTGAAACGTATCCAGCAGCAGATGGGGATCACGTTTATATATGTGACTCACGACCAGGAAGAAGCATTGACAATGTCTGATACCGTAGTCGTGATGGATAAGGGACGTATCCAACAGATAGGGTCTCCGGAAGACATTTATAACGAGCCGAAGAACGCATTTGTTGCAGATTTTATCGGTGAGTCTAATATCCTCAACGGTACAATGGTCCGTGACGGTGTCGTGAGAATGTACCGTAAGGAGTTTGCCTGTGTCGATAAGGGGTTTGCTCCTAATGAGCCGGTAGATGTTGTCATTCGTCCGGAAGACATTGATATAGTTCCTGTTGACCAGGGCCAGCTGGTGGGTAACGTTACCAGTGTGACCTTCAAGGGGATGCAATACGACATTATCGTAGATCTCGGCGGTTTTAAATGGCTGATCCAGACTACAGATCACTCTCCTGAGGGAACACAGGTCGGCGTCAAAATCGAACCCGATGCCTTCCATATTATGAAAAAGAGCGAATACTCCGGTCTGTTCGGCGACTACTCTTCTTATTCGGAGGAGTATGAGGAGCTGGCTGCTGTCAGCGCGCTTGAAGAGGAGGAGAGCTCAAATGAGGAATAAGCTCTCCCGTTTTGCCGTACCATATGAGATCTGGATGGCCATATTTGTTGTGGCTCCCATTATCATAATGGTCGTCTACGCTTTTACCTCGCAGGATGGCGGGTTTACATTTGAAAACTTTGTCAAAATGGGGAACTATACGGAAGTATTTGTTCGCTCATTTGAGCTTGCGCTTATCGCAACCGCAATCTGCCTTTTGATCGGCTATCCGGTTTCGTACTACATGAGTAAAGAGGGAAAGAGTTTTCAGCGTGCAGCGATGGTGCTCATCATGCTTCCCATGTGGATGAACTTTCTTCTTCGTACTTATAGCTGGATGACTATTCTGGAGAATAACGGCCTGTTGAACCAGCTGTTCCAGAAGATTGGTATTATCTCCCTTTACAATAATTTGACTGGTAGCGACCTGTCTTTCTTTCCCATGATGAATACGCAGGGGGCTGTCGTGCTGGGTATGGTCTACAACTATCTGCCCTTCATGATTCTTCCCATTTACTCCGTTATCATCAAACTGGACATTTCACTTCTGGAAGCTGCCAGGGATCTCGGTGCAAATTCCTCTACGGTATTCAGAAAGGTCATCCTTCCGTTGAGCCTTCCCGGCGTCCTTTCAGGCATCACTATGGTATTTGTTCCCTCTGTGTCCACCTTTGCCATTTCCCAGATGCTCGGAGGCGGAACACAGCTTCTGCTGGGCGATCTTATCGAGCGCCAGTTCCTTGGCGGCGCTTATAATCCTCAGCTGGGAGCCGCGATCTCCCTTGTTATGATGATCATCGTTGTCCTGTGCATGCTCGTCATGAACCGCTTCGGTGAAGGGGAAGAACAGGCGGTGATGCTATGAAACGTCAGAACGGGAACGGGTTTGGCAATCGGCTGCTGATGGGTCTGGTTTTTCTCTTCCTGTACGCACCGATTTTCATCCTGATTATCTTCTCCTTTAACGCCAGCCAGTCCAGTTCCGTCTGGAAAGGCTTCTCTCTGCACTGGTATGAAGAACTGCTTCATAACAGGCTGATCATGAGCAGCGTCTATACGACACTCCTCGTTTCACTGCTTGCTACCATCGTTGCGACGATTGCAGGTACTTTTGCCGCCATAGGGTTCTTCAGTATGCGCCGTAAACGTCGGGATGCATTGATGGCGGTCAATAACATTCCCATGATGAATGCCGATATCATCACCGGTGTCAGTCTGTGTCTGTTATTTGTGGTTTTCTTCAACTGCTGGGGGGCGTTTGCAGGTTGGGTCAATTCGCTTCAGAATGCGATCACGCTGCCTACCAAGTTGAGCCTCGGATTCGGTACTATGCTGATTGCCCACGTCTGTTTTAACATCCCGTATGTTATTCTGGCGGTTGGCCCTAAGCTGAGGCAGATGGATAAAAACCTGATAGATGCGGCTCAGGATCTTGGATGCACTTGGATGCAGGCATTCTGGAAAGTCGTTATCCCTGAGATCCAGCCAGGAATCGTATCCGGTGCGCTGACTGCGTTTACCATGTCTGTCGATGACTTCATCATCAGCTATTTTACAGCCGGTTCCAGTACCTCAACCCTGGCAATGACGATCTACGGAATGACTAAAAAACGTGTCAGCCCGCAGATCAATGCCGTTTCAACACTTCTGTTCCTGACAGTTCTGATACTGCTGGCAATCATCAATATCAGAAACGCCAGTCTCGAACGCCGTGCCGAACGCGGGGAGATCAGACGCCGCAGTGCTCCGGTAAAAGAGCCAAGCCGTACAGTGATTATCCTGCGCCGTGTTGCGGCGGCAACTCTTGCGATTGCCCTTCTGGTGACATTAATCGTTACAGGCCGTGCTGCAAATGCGCGTCCCGTGGTAAATGTCTGTTCCTGGGGTGAGTATATTGATGAAGAGTTGATCACTGAATTTGAAGAAACGACGGGCATTGCTGTCAACTATCAGACAGTTGAGAGCAATGAAGCGCTGTACTCCCTTATTGAGATGGGCGGTGCAGATTTTGACGTCATCGTTCCTTCAGACTATATGATAGCAAGGCTGATCGATGAGGGAATGCTGGCAGAGCTGGATTATGAGAATATCCCGAATTTTGAGCTGATTGGAGAGCAGTTCCGAAACCTCCATTACGACCCGGAAAACAAATATACTGTTCCATATACATGGGGTACTTTGGGAATCATCTACAACACATCCATGGTAGATGAAGAGATCACCAGCTGGGACGCTATGTTTGATACAAAATATGCCGGGCAAGTCCTCATGATCAATAACTCTCGTGATGCTCTTGCCGCAGCTCTGCTTGACCTGGGATATGATCTTAATACTACAGATGAGGCTGAACTCCAGGCTGCGTTCCTGCGCTTGAAAGAGGCCAAGGATGCAGGTGTCTATCAGGCATTCGTTATGGATCAGGTCTATCAGAAGATGGAAGGCGGAAACGCAGCTATCGCCATGTATTATGCCGGAGACTATCTGACTATGCTGGACAACAACGAAGATCTTGCGTTTGTAGTTCCGGAAGAAGGCAGTAACTGGTTTGTGGATGCAATGTGCGTTCTGAAAAACGCTCAGCATAAGCGGGAAGCAGAGGAGTGGATAAACTTCATTGCGTCCACGGAAGCCAACCTCGCCAACATGGATTATATCTGGTATGCATCGCCCAATATGGAAGCTCTGGAAGAGTACCCGTCCTATTATGAGGAACTGTACGAAGAGGAACTGGATCCCGATCGTTATGAAATAATGGCTCCTCCTGCTGATGTCATTGATCGCTGTATCATGTATACGGATCTGCCAAAGAGTATCCTTGCTCTCTACAATGATTTGTGGAACCAGCTCGGCGTATAAAAGAATAAAAAGTGAAAAGCCCTCTGACAGAGGGCTTTTCATCTTAACAGGTGTTATCTGTTGATACATATTATACCTGGTATTACCCAATACAGTTATTCGATACGGTTCCTGTCGTATTATGAAATTTGACATGGAAGAAGAGGGGACTGACCCGTGTATATCCGAAACGGAATCAAATCAAATCTCCGGGCGAAAGGCAGGACGGCGCTTTTCAGTTTTCTGATCCTTCTCCTGACTTTTGCTCTTGTTCTGGCTCTGGGGGTTGTGCTCTACTGCGAAGGCGCAATTACTGCATGCGACCGTATTTATCGCTCTGTTGCCCGTATTGAATACATGGGCGCAGAATATCCCAACCCAGACGAACCTGACTCTTTCGCCCGAGAGGCTGCTCTTGCGATTGATGATTCGGCTCTTGAAAGCATCAAGGGTGTGAAGTATTGGGATAGAGATACCCGGATGATGTCCTATGTTGAAGGTTACCATCGCCGGGGAAACAATATGCCTTACTGGAACCGGGGAGTAATCGTTCTCTGGGATCTGGAATATACGTCCGGAAAGAGCGAGGAAGATTACTACCTGTCTACAATGACAAAGGCATTCTATTCCTATGACGGCAAAGAAAATGTCTACGTCAATCTCATGGCAAAAGGTGTAAACTTCAATCCCAAGCCAAGAACTTCTTACGTTCTGCACGGTTCGTTTATTGAATCAAAATCCGGAGGTCCGACCAATGGAATGCGTAACTTCGAGTTATGCCCGTTTGATAACTCTGACGCTCTTCCGTGGGCGGAATACGACCCTTCTCAGCCGTTGCCGGCGGTATTTGCTGAAGCAGCCGACCGATACCGTGCCATCAATAACTATGTAGAAACCGTTTTTTCTCCCGACCTGGAAGATCTTTGGCCATTTCATCAGGGGCTGCTTTATCTGGAACAGGGGAGGATGCCGGATTCCGGCAAAGAGGATGAGGTAGTTGTCAGCGGCGATATGGCCGAGATTATGGGGCTGTCGCTGGGGGATACCATCCAGGGCACTGCCTTTACCTCCGCGGATGATAATCGTTATGATCTGACGCTGACGGATCGGCGCGAGGCGCTCACGGTGGTGGGTATTACAAACCAGTTGGATGCTTATACAGGCTATATGTGGCGTCTTGGACAGAGCAGCACCGGTCCTTTGTTCGGATACACCATCGGTACGGCAGGACTGGAAAACAGGCGCGCCGCCGGGGCAGTGGAGGCGATGCAGAAACTGATGCCGGATAACGTCCGGATCACACTGATGGATCAGGGTTATGAAGACGCCGTAGAACCCTTTCTGGCGCTGAAAAGTACGGCTCTGGACGTGCTTGTCGCATGCGCCGCAGGAATGGTCGCTGTGCTATTACTTTATGCGTTCCTGTTCGTAGGACGGCAGACCGAAACCGTCAGGACGCTTGTATCGTTGGGTACGCCCAAATGGGGAATCGTGGTATGGCTGCTGTCCGGTATAGTACTGATTACAGGAATCTCCGCTGCTGTCGGCGGAACGCTTGCTTCGTTGCTGCTGCCAAGAATATATCAGCTGATCCAGCTCCTGGTAGACAATATGCGCGAAGAGCGGCTGGCCTTCAGCGAGATGCTGATCGGTATCATTAAGGAGCCGGATATCACTGTTAACGTCTCCATCTGGCCGATTGTTACCGCCATCCTTGTCGTTCTGATCCTGGCAGTCATCTTCTGCCTGATCTTCCTGCGCACAGCATATCAAAGCGGGACTCTGCACAAAGGCAAGAGCCGTGTACGTGTACCGAAAGGGAAGACATCCGTAGCCTGGAGAGGCAGTCTTCGTTTCGCACTGCTCTCCATTCGCAGAGGCGGCTGGCGCACCGCCGTCGTACCGCTGGTATCCTGCGCTCTGACTCTGCTGATCATCATCCTGTGCACCATCTATCGCGGGTGGCAGACCGATCTGCAGGATGCTTTGGACAATACTGATCTTGAGGGTCAGATTACCAGTTCAGACGGTCAGTACTTTAGCGGCCTGTATGTGACGATGCAAACATTCAGGGACCTCATGAAGCTGGATAATGTGGGGGATATTTTCGTTTCACAGCGATGGCATTATTGGCTGAAAGAGGAAATCCCATCCTTCTCAAACACTGGTTGGGGACTTGAGCACCGTCATGACTGGATAAGCCAACAACCGGAGATCGTAGCTGTCAACGCGCTAAAAGGCGCGAAGGAATACTACTTTACAGATCCGGTTATAACATGGTATAATGGCTGGGATGAATCAGTTCTGGCAGATCGTGTTGCTGACGGGCCCAAGCAGTCGACTTACCCGGCTGTGGTCAGTGAAGAATTCCTGTCGGCACATGGATGGGAACTCGGCAGCAGTTTCAGCTGCATGTATAGAACCATCTCTGAAGAGGAAAAGGCACTGATCCTGCAGGTTGTCGGTACGTATAAGCAGACCGGAAACCGGGCACATATCTATGTGCCACTGTATTTCTATCTGGATACGGAGACCGTTTTTGGAGAAGATGAGATCTTACAGCCGCAGGGACCGAGAAGCCAGTGGTCAGCCTCGGACTACAAGAACGCGCAGATACTGGCTTCCACGTTCACAACATGCCGCTTCTCTCTGAACTCAGCGCGAGCTCTTGACGAAACGCGAAAAGCCCTTCTGGAAGAGGGATATGGCTGGCCGGGACATACAGGCCGTAACCGCACAACGGTTCTTCTGCGCGATGCCAGCTTCGTCAAACTCACGGAGAATCTTAACCGATATCTCATTATGGGTAAGATCGTAATGGGCATGATTCTGCTGATTGTACCTCTTCTCGGCTTTATTATTTCCTGGTTGATGGTCAACGGCAGAAAACGCGAGTTTGCGTATATGCGGGGCTTTGGCGCCCGAAAGGGAAGGGTGTTCCGGTCCTTCTTCCTGGAACAGGCGTTTTTGTGCATCCTGGGTTGTCTGATTGGCTGTCTGGGACTGCTCAAGTTCCAGATTGTCGACAGTATGATGCTTCGCGCAGCACTTGGAGCTTACCTTGTATTCTATCTGATCGGCTGCGCCATTTCGATAAGCAAGATCGGTAAAACTAATCTTATGGAATTGCTTGCTGCAAGAGAATGATAGGAGGTAAGTCAGTGTTTGAATTGCGAAATGTAAAATATAAATATCAAAATCAGTATCAGAGTGTTGAAGCGCTGAAGGGAATCTCCTGTACGTTCGAACCCGGACTTGTTTATGCTGTTATGGGGACTTCCGGAAGCGGAAAAACCACATTGCTGTCCTTGATGGCAGGCATGGACGTGCCGACAGAAGGCAGCATCATCTATGATGGTGTTTCAACATCTGAAATGAAGTTGGAGCGTTACCGCAGGGAAAAAGTTGCGATTATTTATCAGGACTTCCGGCTCTTCCCTCTGCTTACCGCAGCAGAAAACGTCATGTACCCGATGGAGCTGCGAAGGATTCGTCCTTCCAAAGCTCGAAAGAGAGCTGCGGAGCTGATTGAACAGGTCGGTTTGCCTGATACTGTTATGAATCGTTTTCCCGCCATGCTGTCTGGTGGCGAACAGCAGCGCGTGGCAATTGCACGCGCACTCGGTATGGATACGAAACTCCTGCTGGCTGACGAGCCCACGGGAAATCTTGACAGCGAAAACAGTGATAATATCTTCAAGATTCTATCAGATCTTGCACATGTATCTGGTTACTGTGTTGTCATTGTAACTCATGATCAGTCACTCGGTGAACGCGCTGACAGGGTATTCCGCCTGAAAGACGGGCTTCTGATTGATTGATAGTAGCAGGCTGCCTTTTCGGCAGCCTGCTATGCTTCTATCCTTTGTTCTCAAAAGAAAAAAGCGATTATCCTTGTCGATGAAGACAAATCTTGGTATAATTATTTTCAAATCAAATCCAATAAACTGCGTGCAGGCAGAGGCTGGGGGAAAAGACATGCGTATAGTTGCTCTGATTGCCTTCTCTTTCGCCGCTGCTGTTTTTGTTTCTATTATTCTTCCTTGGTCAGGCTGGTATCTTATCGCAGCAGCGATACTTGCTGTCAGTGGTGTCAGTGCCTGGTTCTTCTTTCATAAACACCGGAATTCTTCCGGGCGAATTGCTGTCATCATGCTGGCTATGGCTGCGGGTTTTCTGTATTTTACCGGTTACAACTCCTTTCTTATCCAACCTTTTACGGATCTGTGTGATACGGAAAGCAGGTCCTTCTGCGGTACCGTATGGGACCATCCGGTTTCTTTGAAATCAGGAACAGCAGTAACACTTGATCTTCATCCCGGTCCTAAAGCGGTACTATTTGGTGACGAAACCCTTTTGGATCTTGTTCCCGGCGATAAGATCACGGGTACAGCAAAGTGGCAGGAAGCTTCCGGCTATTTCGAATCTGATACGGCAACTTATACGGAGCGCGGCGTTTTTGTCCTTCTCAACCTGGATGGGCGTATCTCGTCGCTTCGTGACGGAGAAGGCACCTTACTCAATTATTTGAAAATGACGGAAGGTGCTGTTCAAAAAAGGATTCCTTCCATTTGGAAAAGACCTGAAACATGTGGTTTTATTGCAGCGGCGCTGACAGGGAACAGAAGTTATCTCACTGAGGAGGATTATCTTTCGCTTGTTCAGAACGGTGTGGCACACATGATACAGGTGTATGGTATCTGTTTTGCCTATCTGATTTTTGTCTTCAGCCTGCTTCTTTCAGAAAAAAAACGACGTTGGTTTTACGCATTTGCTATCCTTGCTGTCATTTTTTATTCTGCGATTTGTGGTTTCTCGCCTGCTGCTTATCCTTGCTGTGTCATGATGTTTGCGCTTTTGGCTGCAGCTTTTTTTCCTGCTAAATATGATCCTGTCACTTCTCTATCTATAGCTTTATTGCTGATAGTACTCTATAATCCCTATTCGGTTGGCGGGATTATCCTGCAGCTTAGTTTTGCTGCAGTTCTCGGGTTGGTAGTGTTGTCCGGAAGATTGTATCGTATCCTGGCAGGCTGGGTCAGCGAAAGAAACCGGCATGTCCGTCGCATTGTCAGGTTTTTGGCTGCTCACATTTCTTCCAGCCTATCCGTATTGATATTCACTCTTCCGTTGGTCATATATTATTACAATGTTTATGCGCTGATCGCTCCGCTGAGCAATCTGATAATCCTTCCGATTGCGGCATGGAACCATTTTGCAGGGTTTATTTCTGTATTGACGGGAATCCTGTGGTTTCCGGCAGGCCGTTTGTTGGGTGCGGTCTGCCATCCTCTTGCTTATTTCATCCTCTGCTTTGGAAGGTGGATTCCGGGCACCGGAGATCACATTGCTTTCTTTTCCAGTCTCTATATGAAATACTGGATAGCCTATCTATATGCTTTGGCTGCAATCTGTTTTCTCAGCAAGGGACCGCGTCGACGCTTTATTATCGCAGCAGTACTGGCAGCAGTCTCCCTGTTTTTCGCAGTCAGAATCAACAGCAGAGAATACCATTATGGGTGCATGAACGCCATTGTAGTAAACGTTGGGCAGGGAGAGTGTATTCTATTATACTCAGGTAATGATGCGGTTGCCGTCGATTGCGGAAGCGGAAACAGCTATATAAACGCGGGTATCCGTGCTGCCGACCAGTTGACAAGCATCGGCATCCATAAACTGTCTGCGCTTGTACTGACACACTATCACTATGATCACACCAGCGGTGTCTATGATCTGCTGTCACGCGTGTCAGTCGACAAGCTCTGGCTGCCAGACATAGAAGACGAATCCGGGGCGCGGGACAGGATCATTGAGACCGCTCAGCGCTTCGGAACGGCAGTTGAATTTATCCACAGCACTTCAAACATGGTGTTTGGCGAGGCAGACATGACAGTCTATCCGCCTCTCATGTCTGGAGATATGAATGAGCAGGGTCTGACTGCGCTTTGTTCTGCCGGGGATTTTGACATACTCATAACAGGGGATATGGCTGGCACTACTGAAAAACGGCTTGTGGAGACCTACAGGATGCCGGATGTGGAAGTTCTTTTAGTCAGCCATCACGGTTCTCGTTACAGTTCCGATTCCTCTTTTCTTTCATCAGTCTGTCCTGATACAGCTATCATTTCTGTTGGTTATAATACCTATGGACATCCGACACAGGAAGCGATTTCCCGGCTTAAAAACTGCGGGGCAGAAATCTATCGTACGGATGAGCAAGGGAGTATACTGATAACAGTAATAGGGGGAGAAGAATAGTGGCTATAAAAAAAGAAGCCTCTGGTGATGGTTTCAGCATGCTGCGAGCTTCGCTGAAAGCAGGCAGGCTGGAGAGATTATATATATTCTACGGTGAGGAAACATATTTGCGTACGCGTTATCTGGAGCAAGTTCGAAGTCTTCTGATTCCAGAAGGTTTTGAAGAGTTTAACTACCACAGGATGAATGGAAAAGGTCTTTCTGTTCAAGAACTCGCAGACGCTATCGAGGCGATGCCCATGATGGCTGAACATACGCTAGTAACCGTGACCGATTATGACTTTTTCAAGCTGGATGAGAATAATCGTACGCAGTTAGCGGAGATCCTGAACGACATACCGGAATACTGCACTGTTGTATTCATCTTTGACCTGGTCCCTTACAGGCGGGATGGCAAGATGAAAAAGCTCTGTTCCGTGCTGGACCGCAATGCTGTGGAAGTTGAGTTTTGTCAGCAGGAAAGGGATCAGCTTCTTCGCTGGCTGAAACGAAGGTTCGCTGCTCTGGGGCATGATATAGACAGCGCTGCTGCAGATCATCTGCTTTTTACCTGCGGAACGCTGATGACAGACCTGATCCCCGAAATAGAAAAAATCGGATCATATGCCAAGGGAAAAAGCATCACTGTGGAAGATATCAACGCAGTTGCAGATCCGGTTCTGGACGCAAGAATCTTTGATATGACGAACAGGATCACTGCTGGAAAGTTTGATGATGCAGCTTCTCTTCTGGGAGATCTTTTAAGGATGCAGACAGAGCCCATCGCCATTCTGGCTGCTATGGGAAAGGAACTGCGGCGTTTGTATACTGCCAGGATTGGTCTTGACAGCGGAAAAGACCGTTTCTGGCTTAAGCAGCTTTGGGGAATGAATTCTGACTATCCAGCTAGGCTTTTGATGCAGGAAGCAAAAAAGGTAAATCGATCCTGGTGCCGGATTTCCGTTAAGAAGTGTCAGGAACTGGACCGCAGAATGAAGAGCGAACGAAATATGGACCCTGAAGCTGAACTCAAACTGCTTCTGATGGAGCTGACAGTTGAAAAATGAAGCCAAGGATCAAAGAGATTATCGTGGTCGAGGGACGTTACGATCGAAATACT
>JAEEGL011585268.1_pt1 | contig 18212 bp, 10 predicted proteins | sample 9134231 | NCBI WGS metagenome assembly JAEEGL01 (sample SAMN16246548, study PRJNA631951) | gut metagenome | biome: gut microbiome; feature: rumen; material: fiber-attached | host: Bos | place: Iran: Karaj | collected 2018-10 | reverse complement strand
CTCTTTCAGGATTTACCGCATCAAATTCAGACCATGAGATATAGATAAATACAGGATCACTTCCTGCCGGTGTAAATGTTAATTCACCTTTCTCATTGATCACGATCTTATAAGGATCACCGTCATCAAAAATTGTTGACCAGTAATGCTCTCCCTGTTCTACATCTACAATAGCCTCGCTGAATTCGTATCCTTCAGGAGGAGCGATCTTTACTGTAAATGCCTTGCCTTCTTCAAGATCGACAGGCTGACGGGGATCTACATGAACGTTATTTACCAGAACTTCCGCATGAGCATGAGGCTCGCCTTCGCCGTCACTGTAGAAGCAGTCATCGTAATCTACTGATAACTGATTATCATCAACTTCTCTGTACATGAAGTTAATGTCAGGACAACTCCAGCCGACATCCAGGATACTAACCCGGATATCCCAATCGAAAACCATTTCATTCTCATAGACTTCAGATGTATAGTCTACATCACCATCCCATACGCTGAATTCGCAATGATCCGGAACCTTGATCCTGATCTGAATAATTGGATCCTCTTCATCAAAACGCGGATCATTTACATCATACTCAACGATCAGTCTGTATCGGCCACCGCTGTTTACACATCTTAAGATATGGTCATTCTCGAGGATCTCAACTTCGCCGCGTTCTGCTTCCGGAGGGAATCCATCTTCACGGACATTAAACTCGACCATGTATTCATTCTCGTTCTCAGGCCACATGTGATCAACATCGTACTCGTCCTTAGTAACATATACATTGATCTCAACGCCTGCTGTTGAATCCGGTGTGTATGAATAAACATTGTTGACAGGCTCGAGTTCTTTCTCGGCACCGCGGCCGACAGTTCTCGCATATACACCGTATACTTCATCATTAATCGTGAACTCAATAGGTTCGCCGACAACAAACTGTGCGGGTTTATCAATACCGTCAGCTTCAATATTCAGTCTGTCAGAGCCTTCGCCCTTAAGATAGATCATATAAGTGCCATCCAAAGGTGCATACCACTCATTTGCTGAAATATTGACAGGGAGCCATCCGCACTCAGGCTTCTCGAATGTGATTACATATGCATCATCCGAATCAAAGGGCATATTGGAAGAATAATATCTGTAATTAAACGTCGCAACATAAACAGAATAGAATTCCTTCCAGTCCTGCTCATCTTCAGGGATCTCAAACTTAAACGTTACTTCAGTTGCATCTCCGATAGCGGCTATGTCAAGGAAATAGCCGTCCCATCCATCTTCGTACTCCTCAAATTTGATCTCAGTATAATTCTCACCACCGTCAAGACTGTAGTACAGTTTTGCACCGTGGGGATCAAATGTGAATCCCGGTAATCCGTGGACGAATTCAAACCAGGGTGAAATACTGGCAATCACGGGTTCTTCGGTTGAATTACCGAAAGAACTGATCTTATATGTATAAGTACCGTCTCCGTTGTCGGTAAATCCGTCAATCTCAGGGAATCTGATTGTTTGTGTTTCATCATCATACCAAGAGTCAAAGCCCCTGTTCAGTTCATTGATCTCATATCCGAAATGCACCAGAGAAGCTCCCGGCTGAGTAGTTAATGTAACAGTTAATTCTTTTTCGCCGTCAAAATCAGATTTATTAAAAATAGCACGGTATGTTCCGTTAGGAGCAGTCTCGGTTTTTACAGGGGTGATACCGCTTACCTCAAAACCGCCGGGTCCGCCTGAATAAACGTCAAATCTGACCTGATCATCATTAGGCTGGAGAGTATCAAGCTTACACCAGAAAACATCTACATAAATAGGATTGTTTCTAGTGGGAGTAAAAGTAAATGTGCCATCAACAATATCAATTAAATATTCCGGATCTTCGGAATATGACGTGAATACTTCTACTTCGCCGCCTTCTCCGGTTGCCTGTCTGATCTCAACAATACAATCCGATATATCGTAATCTCTGTATGTTTCAAGATCGAAATATAATCCATTGGCAACTTCGAAATCAACAGGAACACCGCTTCTCACCGGCTCATAGTTCAGCATGACAAATGCATGAGGGCACTCACGGCCTTCTTCTTCATCAAAGAATGAATAGTCATCAAAGTGAACTACCAGCTGACCTTCTTCAGGATCAGCCTCAAAGTTCTCTTCGCCGTGAAGCAGCAGCCACTGGCCGTCGTCTTCCATATATTCAAATGAAACCCTGTTCTCCAGAGGGAATTCCATCGGAACCTGGGCTGAAGTTGCAGGATCAATCTCATACAGTTCGAGACCATCACCAATTGTAGCACCGGGCTCCATGGAGAGTCTGCCGTTACCGGATCCTGTTATTGAACCGTCATCTAAAACAGATATCCCGACTTCGACATTCAGTTCATTAACGTGATCGGTCTTTCCCTCATTATCAGCGATAAAAATATCGCCATATACTATAACAACATCTGCCCATGTGACATTAGCTGTGTAATAAGCAAACTCGCCTTCGCCATGCTCCCAGTTATCCATAATGTATTCAGCATTGGAAGCAATTGTAAGCATACGGGCATCAAGACCGCCGCCATGGAACTCACCTGTAACATCATAATCGTATTTAATAAAATTATAATGTTCACCATCCCAGCCATCATATTTTTCGGGAGAATAGAATTCAGCGATCTCACCTGCATCATCGAAATTACCGCAATATTCAGTAGCGATGTCATTTACACAGCTCACTGTAATATTCGGATATTCAATGACGCTCTCACCTGAAAGATAATAATCAAGTGCCAGATCATCACAATCAGTAGCATCTACTTCCGAATTATTGATCAGCAAGGCGTATTTTTCGTCATTTGCAGTTGCGGTATATGTACCGCCGTTGATCATCTTGGCGACAATAAAATATCCGTCACCGGGAGATTCTTCACTGATTACCAGAGATTCAGGATCTGGCTCTGATCCTTCGATTCCCCAGATAGTGATAACATCTGCCGCATCCGCCCTTACCGTAAGAGCAAATTGAGGCAGCACAGACAGAACCATGCTGGCCGAAACGAGCATAGCAATCAAGCGTTTGTACGTTCTCATAAGGGATTCCTCCTTAATAGAAGTCGAGTAAATATGTAACCTCATTGTAATTGTATCAAGGAATTGTGATAATTTTGTGAAAATAGATTGAACGCTATACATAAACTTATTAAACATTTAAGACAAATATGCACAAAATCAGGAAAACGGATCTGACATAATCCATCGTAAATATGTCATGGCAAATAGCCGCCGTTATTGAAATATCCCTCCCTTTTCTGTAAATTAATTCTACTGATTAATCATGTGGAGGATAATATGTTCAGACTCGTAATAAATCCGGGCCACGAAAAGGGCCATATCAACCCTGAGATCCAGGGTCATTTCTCAGAGCATCTCGGAAGATGCATCTACGAAGGCATTTACGTCGGTGAGGATTCGGATATTCCCAATACAAAAGGCATGCGCAATGACGTCGTTGAGGCTCTGAAGGAGATGAAGATCCCCGTTCTCCGCTGGCCGGGCGGATGCTTTGCAGATGAATATCACTGGAAAGACGGCATCGGTCCCAAGGAATCCAGAAAGAAGATGATCAACACCAACTGGGGCGGCGTTACGGAAGACAACAGCTTCGGTACACACGAGTTCATGGAACTCGCAGAGCAGCTCGGCTGTAAGACATATGTCAACGGCAATATCGGAAGCGGCACGGTCCGTGAGATGAGCGAATGGGTCGAATACATGACTTTCGACGGTGTATCACCCATGGCAGATCTCAGAAGAGCCAACGGCAGAGAGAAGCCCTGGACTGTTGACTATTTCGCAGTCGGCAATGAGACATGGGGCTGCGGCGGCAACATGGTACCCGAGTACTATGCGAACCTCTACAAGCACTATCAGACTTTCGTTAAGCAGTACAATCCCGACAAGATGATCAAGAAGCTCGCAGTCGGCCCTACTGACAAGGACTACAACTGGACAGAGACAATGCTTCGCGAGTGCTTCAGACAGCAGGGTTCATTCCCGCAGAACTTCGGCTATATGGACGGTCTCACCCTCCACTACTACACTCTTCCCTACGATTGGGACAAAAAAGGCAGCGCGACGAAGTTCAATGACAAGGAATGGTACATGACCCTGTCCAAGACTTTCGCAATGGAGGAATTCATTGAGAAGCATTCTGCCATCATGGACAGATACGACCCTGACTGCAGGATCGGTCTCATGGTTGATGAATGGGGTACCTGGTACGATGTCGAGGAAGGCACGAATCCGGGATTCCTCTATCAGCAGAACACAATCCGTGACGCGCTCATTGCAGGCATCAACCTCAATATCTTCAACAAGCACTGCAAGCGTGTAAAGATGGCAAACATCGCCCAGCTCGTAAACGTTCTTCAGGCAGTTATCCTCACAGAGGGCCCGAAGATGATCAAGACACCGACATATTATGTATTTAAGATGTTTAGCAGCCATCAGGACAACGAACTCCTCGAGAGCTCCATTGATACAGAATCCATCGGTCTTGAGGAAAAGTATATGGTTCCGAACCTCACTGAATCCGTATCCAAAGACAAGGACGGCAGGATCCACATCACTCTTACCAACCTCTCTGCTACAGATTCCTACGAGATCGAATCAGACATCGTAGGCAGTGACATCAAGTCTGTTAAGGGATCCGTGGTTTCCGGAGCTATCACCGCTCACAATACTTTTGATGAGCCTGATGTTGTTAAGGAAGAGGTTTTTGATGCCTTTGAGACAAAGGGCGACAAGCTCACATTTAAGATTCCTGCTGCGAGCGTAATGCATATCGAAGTTACCGTATGACAAAGATCTGTACAAGGTGTCTTCTTAAAGACTTCAGCAAAGAACAATACGAGGCCATTGTAACCAATGGCCTCGCTTCACTTCCAAAGGAAGATCTGGTTCATGATGATGTCGCAAAACAAAGACTTAATGTCTGCAAAGAATGCGACAGGCTCAATCAGGGTACGTGCCTCGCATGCGGCTGCTTTGTCGAACTCAGAGCCGCTCTGACCAAAGGCAAATGCCCTTATTCAAAATGGTGATCACCTGTAACCGTAATACAGTTCATCGGCTGTATAATCAGCCCTGATCATTCCGTATGCCAATACGTTCCCGTTGCTTCCGTCAGATGCGACATTAAGGAAATTCATTTTCGCACTGATGTCTCCGCCCGATGAATCGATCGGGAAAGACACGGGCTTCGGATCCGTTCTCAACGCAATAACATAGAGCTCATAAGTGTGCGTTCCCGGCGGATAAGGTCCGACATAAACGTCCTGCTCCGTGTATGCACCCTCATCAAGATGCGTCTCATCAACTATAACGAACCAGCTGAGCCAGTTGTTGGTCGATACGTCGAGCATTATAACCGCATACTTTGTTGCGCCTTCCACAGGCTCCCATGTCAGTTCCGGCGAGAGATTATCGATCATGAGACCTGTCTCCTGACGCCACTCACCGTTCTCGATACTTGTTGTCGTCACCTCAAAGACCGGCAGGCTGTCCATGTAAACCTTTGATGCATCGATCTCCCTGCCTGCCGCCTGATCATATTCCTGTTCAGAAACCGGCACCGCAGCAGAACCGAAACTGACAGATATCGAGCCGTTATCCGATTCGAGATTAAGATTCAGAATGCCTGAATCAGTCACGGTACCATCCGGAATCGCGCACTTGATCTCAACACTGCAGTTCTCACCTGCCCATATAACATTTGCATTGGTTCCCACGCTTTGGAAATAGCGTTCAGTCGGTGTGGTATTTGAGTCATCAGGTTTGACGGCAAAAAGTCCGATCTTCTTCATTATCCTGATATAGACAGTGCCTGTCTCACCTGCCGGGATCTTATCGCCGAAGAGACATTTAAGTTCCTCCTCTGTGAGTTCTTCACATTTCCAAGTTGTTCCCTTGAGAGCTTCATTATCAACATCACATGCAAGAGTTGTCTCATCCGTAAGAGTCCACTGCAGAGTATCTTTATCCTGACAGAAGACCATCTCCTTTGTAACGGTCTGAGGTATCAGGCCGTAAAAGTCACCTGCCTGATATGTAACATTAACAGTATCACGGATGACATATGGTTCTGCGCTTTCTTCAACGTTATGGGAATTAACCGTTACATCCTGTACGCCTTCGCCTAAGAAGGATCTTACGGTGCTGCCGTCAACGTAAGAATTGTCAGATGCTGATGTTACGGATACATCAGATTGTACGGGATTTGTTTTCGAGCCGTCACAGCCTGACAGCAGGCCTAAACACATACCTGATATGAGAATTGCAGATAAGATCCTGAACTTACGCATGTTATTCCTCCCTCCGGAACAGTTCTTTCCAAGCCTAGTCTAAACCAGCCGGGTCAGAACAGATAGGAATATACGCACGAATAACAGTAAAATCAGCACGATCAGGAACGGCGGAACTGTGAAGGCGTCTTTCCGGTCTTCTCCCTGAAGACCTTGGTGAAATAATTGGGATCGGGATACCCGACACGGACGCTGATCTCGCCTATAGGAAGCTCTGTCTTGCTCAGCATGATCTTCGCGAGGTCCATCCTGAGATTCAGAAGATAACTGAGGCACGTCATTGAGGTCTGCTCCATGAACAGGGCGTTTAACTTATTGCGGTTAATGGCAAATTCAGAAGTAAGCTTACCAAGAGTAATGTCCTCGCTCAGATGCTGCTCGAGATACTCTGCGATCTTAGTAAACTCAGCCTGTTCAGAAGACATCTCTTCTTCACCATTCACGGGAATATCGAGCAGGAATGAGTAGAAAACAAAATGCAGGATCTCCATAAGATAAGACCTGCTCCTGCACGGCCAGAAACCGTCCTTCTGTCCCCTTAACTCATTATCCATAGAGTTGAACAGACCCTTGATGTGCTTAAGGCCGCTTACAGGAAGCGTTATGATACGGCGCTCATTAAACGCACCTTCAAACCCCGATATAAGAAGATAATCCTGGTATATGATCTGGCCCAGACACCTGGCGAACTCGCCTGAATCTATACGCCCGAAAACAAACTCTTCCCTGATGACCTCAGGATTGAAGAATATGATATCCGTCTTAACAGACTTAATGATCTTATAAGTGATCCTGTCCTTCTGCGACAGGAGGATCAGAGCAGGAGCCTTTGCTTCGTACTCCCTGCTGTCTGCCTTGATCTCAATAATGCCCTTCTCAAGGATGATGAGCTTATAACGCTCACCTGAATTGTAATCGTCAGACAGGGATTCGTAACTGTCCGAATAGATGTCAACGTACCTGTCCCAATCATCCCAATGGCATTCTGTGCAGAGCTTCATGTTAAGTTCCTTTTATCAGGCTGTCGCTTGCTGTGTCTGATCGTCCTGGTTCTGAGCATCCTGTGTCTGATCCTGGGGCTGATCCTGTGTTGTCTGGTCGTCCTGTGTCTGAGTGTCGACAGGCTCAGGATCAAGACATACTGCTCTCGAATTATTGTCAGTCGGGATATGAGTTACTCCCTTGTCACGTCTGTTGCGGAGGTATTCGATGATAGCCTGGTTATCAACAGGTGCCTCAAGTTCAGGATACAAAGGCTCCTTACCCTCAAAGACGCTTCCTTCGAGAGTTGCGCTGTAACTGGTAACGCAGACCTTGTACTTGGCCTCCTCACCGTTAATGTCAACCTTTGTTCCGTTGCTCAAAACGATGCTTACAATCTCATAATCCGGTTCTTCGGCAGTTCCGTTATTTCTGTACTCATATGTAAGACCTGATACCTGGTCGCCGTAATTGCCGTCGGTAAGACCATTTACGAGCTGCTGTGCCAGTTCCTGACCTGAAAGCTCGTAGATGAGCAATCTGTTGTTGAAAGGACAGATCGCATAGATATCACCTACGGAAACCTGATAGATACCGCCTTCAGGTGTGATAAAGTCTTTTCTTACACCGTCTCTGTTATAGAATGCGGCAACAACGCCGTCACCCTTTGTATATTCGAGCATGATACCCGTAACGAAATTACCGCCTGTGGTAGTAACATCGTCGATGAAGCCCTTCTTCTCGACATCTGAATCGATATAGCCCAGAGCTTCATTCATCTCTTCGCTGATCTCTTCCCATGCAACCTTTGAGATGTCGAGGATAACAGGATCAAGATATTCTGCATTATCAGCAGTGTCGTAAAGGAATTCGGGAACTTCCATGATGGACTTATATGCCTGGTCTTCGATCCTTACGTTGCCTTCATTGTCGATAACGATCGTTGCTCTGGCATAACCCTGTGCATCCTTCTCGGGCTGGATATAAGTAATACCGTTAGATGCTGTATCACAGAGACCTTTGTGCGTATGACCGCCGCAGACGAGATCGACATCAGCAGGATCCAGTGCATTTGCGAGAGTTTCAGGATCACAGTGGCCGATTACAACCGTTGCATCAGGATGCTCTGCCTCATTGATCTCCTTTACATGTGCAGCGAACTCGCCGAGATCATCGTGGATCTTATATTCCGTCATCTTGGAACTTAAGATCTCAGAAGAATAATCAGGAATATAACCGATCAGAGCGATACGGTAACCAGCCTTCTCGACAATGACATAATCCTTTGTCATGAGAGTTCTTCTGTCATTTGTGGTGTTATAAAGAGTTGACGCCAGTACCGGGATACTAGGGTCGCCTGTATAACTTCCGAGTTCATATGCAGGAAGCGTTGCAGACACGTCTGTTGAGTAAGTATTGAAGTCCCAGTCGAATTCATGGTTGCCGACAGTAACCGCATCGTATCCCATGTTATCAAAAGCCGCACGGAGAGCCGAACCCTCGGTAAGGTTCGATACAGGAGCACCCATATAGATGTCTCCGCCGTCAACAAGGATAACATCGTCGTAATCGCCTGATGTTCTCGCTTTATTGAATATGCTGGCCATATAAGCGAGTCTGTACTCAAAAGTATTCTTATCCCCGCCTGTCGTATCCATGATATAGCCGTCGATGTCACTCGTCTCAAAGAGTCCGATCCTCGTTTCCTTATGAACTTCTGATTCCTGAGTTGTCTCAGTCACATCAGATTCATTAGCGCTGGGTTCAGTCGGCATGGGTTCCGAATATGCAACCACGATCGCGAAAACAACTGCCGCGATCATTACGAACAGCATTGCTATTGCGAAGATTATTCCTTTTTTATCCTTATTCATTAAATATCTCCTCAGATGATAAGTTCCTTTTAAATCTTTTAAAGTATATAACAACGTGTCGAAAACGCGAAATCTAAATAAATATTTAGAAAACGCATTTTTACGCACAGAGGAATCAACAAGCTGATTAATAACAAAAAGGCTTCCCGTATTTCCACGGAAAGCCTTGAATCTGGTGCAGATGGCGGGACTTGAACCCGCACGAGATTGCTCCCACTAGCACCTGAAGCTAGCGCGTCTGCCAATTCCACCACATCTGCGTGCGGGTTAGATTTTATAACAAGAGACTTTATTTTTCAATAAGTATCGAAAATCAGATTGTCCTATCAAGTGAACCCTTTTATTATTATAATCTCCGTATGGATAAGATTAGTGTTTCCGTAACAGACCTGGCCTCTTATGTTTCACGCCGCGGCAATCTCGCCGGCGGTTCTTACGGCTCCGTATCCGGAGTGGAAGGAACGAAGCTCCACCAGAGGGTTTTCGCTGATCTGAAGAAGGCTTACGGAGACATTGTTGTTACCGAAGAGCAGCTCCTGTACGATTTTATCTCCGAATCAGGTATCTGCCTGGCCGTTAACGGCAGATTTGATGCCATGCTCGTAAATCCGGGCAAGCCTCCGATGCTCTTCGAGATCAAGTCATTTAACTCCACAAAGGATAATTTTGAGGCACTGGTCCGCCCCGAACACGTTACGCAGCTCAAATTATACGGAGCGATGTATCTGCTCACCAATTCGGATATCCTGGACATCTCGCTGACCTTAAGATATGTATCTATCACGAGCCTTGAGAGCTATGAGAACACCTATACCATGTCTTATGAGGAGGCCGAGAATTACTGGGAAGAGATCTGTTCAGAATACTGCGTGTTCGCTAAGACTCTTCTGGACTACCATAACAGCCTCATGGATACGGTTACGCAGATACGTTTCCCGTTCGATTCCATAAGGCCGGGCCAGAAGGAGTTCATGAAGAAAGCCCTGCTGGCACTTAATTCTCAGGAGGCTTTCTTCGTTGAGGCTCCCACGGGCATCGGCAAGACCGTATCCGTTCTCTACCCTGCCGTCAAAGGTCTCGTTAAGAACAGATACGACCAGATCTTCTATCTTACGGCAAAGGAAGCGACCAGAGGCGTTGCTGAGGCCACGCTCAACGCCATGAGAAGATCCGGCCTGATAATCAGATCCATCACGTTAAGGTCCAAAGAGAAGATGTGTCCTCTGGGCACCGAATGCGATGCCAAGTTCTGCCCTCTTGCCAAAGACTACTATGGTAAACTCAAGGATGCCCTGGCTGAATCTCTGGTCCTCGATGAGATAACACCCGAGAAGATCACTGAGATCGCGTTAAAGCACGGCATCTGCCCGCATGAGTTCATGATAGATACGATGAACTACTGCACTGTGGTCATCGGAGATTACAACCATGTATTCAGTCCGAGAGTCTCGCTCATTGAGAAGGACCCGGGCAACCAGAGGATCGCAGTACTCGTCGACGAGGCGCATAACATGATCGACAGAGGCCGAGACATGTTCTCTGCTTCTTTCTCACTCAGCCTTATCGATGAGATGCTTGATGATTTTAAGGGTCGAGATACAAAGATCGAGACAATGGTCCACCAGCTCCGCAATTATTTCGTTAATATCGGAACATGTTTCGATTCTTCGAGTTCATGCTTCAAACTTCTGGAACAGGCTGATGAACATAAGGTGCTGATGACCGAGAACTGGGAAGCAATGAGACAGCCTCCGAGACAGCTCTACGCCAAGATGTGGTACACGATAAGGCAGCTGTCGTTTATATTGGACAGACTCGAACAGGGCCAGTGCAGGAAGACAGCCGTAAAGTTCTTTTTCGAGGCGCGATATTTCTTAACCGTTCTGGAACATTATTTTGACAGCGCATATATAACTACTGCATCAAGAGATAACGGCGATATCACCTTAACGCTTGACTGTCTCGACTGCGCATCGAAGCTTGATTACATTATCAGGGACAGAATGTCGGTCATATTCTTCTCGGCTACATTCACGCCTTACGAATACTACCGTAACTGTCTGGTGGGCCCTGACTGCGATTACTCGTCTTTCCTGAGGCTCCCTTCGCCGTTCCCGCCTGAAAATCTTGAGATAATGATCGACTCTGATATCTCGACCACATATAAGAACCGTTCAATAACGCAGGAGGATCTTGTACAGAAGATCACTGACTGTCTCAACGGAAGGACCGGAAATCACATGATATTCTTCCCTTCTTTTGAGTACATGAACCAGATCATGCCCAGGATCAAACAGGCACTGGAAGCCAAAGGGATAAAGGACTTCAGGATAATCTCCCAGATATCCGACATGACGAATACCGAGAAAGAGGAATTCCTTCAGGCATTCACCGAACCTTATAAAGGGCTTCTCATCGGAGCAGCCGTATTAGGCGGACATTTCGGAGAAGGAATAGACCTGGTCGGCGACAGACTTACCGGCGTAATCATCGTAGGCGTTGGTCTTCCGAAGATCACACCCGAGAGGCAGATACTTAGCAACTACTATTCAGAGAAATTCGGCGACGGATTTTCTTTCGCATACAGATTCCCCGGATGGCAGAAGGTACTTCAGGCAGTAGGCAGAGTCATAAGGACAGAAACAGACACAGGTTTTGCGCTCCTCATAGATGAAAGACTCGCAAAACCTGAGTATATAATGTTATATCCTGATCACTGGAAGATCTGAACGTTTGATGTCTTCTGCTCTGAACCGATCGTAATTACGCCTTCACAGCCTTCGATCTCGTAAGTACCCTTTGTACCCTTGATGTTAACAATACCGTCAGCGTTGGTGCGGATGACTTCACCCTTTGTCCACCACTCACCCTTAACAAGGCTTAACAGCTTGTTATACGCAGGCTTACATCTGTTATCAACGGTAACAAGACCGCTGGGTGCGTTGAGCCATGCACCGTCAGCAAAATCCCATCCTGTAATAGCCTTGATGTTGGGATCGGCAAATAAGATCCTGTACATCTCTTCCCACTCTCTGGCCTGACGCTCTTCGCCTTCAGGTGTTGTGGGCCACTCGTCGACCTGCCAGTCGTTCAGGTCTTCGATATATGCGGGCATGATCTCACCTGAGATCAAGGTATTTTCCGTAAAGTGGATCGGGAGACCGAATCTTCCGAATCTCTTCAGTACGTCACGGAGCTTCTCTTCACCCCAGTATCCCTGATGCTGGTGAGACTGGATACCGATTGCCGAGAACTCAACACCTGCCTCGAGGCACTCTTCGATGAGCTTTTCATAATTAGGTGATGTATTGAAATCATTGATAAGGAATGTACCGTTCGGATTTGCAGCTTTGGCAGCAGCGAAAACTTCCTTAACAAGACCGACTCTTCCGTACTTCTTGCACAGTCTTGTTACGGCATTGTCGTATTTATCAAATACAGGCATGATAACGACTTCGTTGATTACATCCCAGAAATCAATAACGCCCTTAAATGCGGTTACTTCCCTGTTGATCCTGTCGAGCTGCTTCTGCATGATGACTTCATCAGGATATTCCATAAGCCAGTCAGCACATACTGTGTGCCAGCAGAGAGGATGTCCCTTTAATGTGACATTATTGGCTGTAAGTCTTTTTGCAGCATCCATGAGCATCTCATAGTTGGGCTGGCCTTCAACGGGTTCATATCTTCCCCAATAGAAAGGAAGTGTTCCGTAGTTCATGATAGCGAGCCATTCCTCTTGTCTTTTTGAATTATCAGGCTTGCCCGGGAAATCAAGGAAATCAAAAGCTCCTGAACCGAAAAGGAACTCGTGAGACTTCTGATTCAATACAAATTCTTTATTAGCAACGGGCTGTCCGTTCTTATCCGTAACTCTTACAATGCCCTCTCCGATACGATGTGAAGGTGTTGTGTTAATATTCATCTTTTGATCCCCTTTCGAGATGTAACATTAGCAAAAGTCTATCAGATTAATAATTGTTCAATGATATTATTCCGTCTTTATATTTAGGATTTCTTTGGTAAAAAAACAAAGGGTCGGAAATGTTACATATTTAGCACGGATAATGAATCGTACATCTTCTCAAAATGCACCGACAGATAATCTGTCGTAAAGTCTCTTAATTCCTCTTCGGTCTTCTTATCAGCCGATGAAGTAAACATCCTCTTGAGATCACAGGTTGCAAAGAAGTTAAGAGCCCTTACGGCAGGCTCTTCCAGAAGCCTGTTGAATGACCTGCTCTGCTTTTCCGAAGAACCTCCGGAAATGTTTATCATGTATCTGCCCTGTTTATCACCGTTTGCTTTATAGAGCGGATCATCCAGATTGTAGATAACGGTAAAACCGGCAATGGTAAGAAGTCTCCAGTTAAATGCCGAATAGATGAGCAGATACTTATCTTTATTGTTCGCGAGCATGTAGTAAGCATAGACTGCGAGTTCATATGCCTCCCTGGAATTCTCGCTCTGCAGAGTGCAGTCCATTAGGCATGATGAGATGTGCGCCGCAACGGTCATCTGCTCAAGGCTCTCCATTATCTTAGAATTACTCTCGATGATGGATGCATCTTTCAGATAGTAGTAACCGTGTGATACCGATACTACAAAATCGCAGAGCATGTACGGCATCGAGAAACAACCTAATGAACTGTTGGGTTTTGCAACGCCTTTTGCGCAGATGGTAATGAGGCCTCTGTCGGCGGTAAGCACTGACAGAAGTCTGTCTTTATCCTTATATTCGTTGGAACGGATTATCAGACCGCGGCAGTTGAACGGATCCATCAGTCGTCGGAATCTTTGCCGAGGCCTGTCTCGCCGAGCAGAGCATCGTTATTCTGCCAGTCGTTCCTGACCTTAACATAGAGATCGAGGAACACTTTGCAGTCGAGCATCTTCTCGATGTTCCTTCTGGCGGCAGTGCCGATACGCTTGATCATCTGGCCGTCTCTACCGATGATGATACCCTTGTGGGAATCTCTCGCGCAGATGATGTCCGCCTTGATGACTGCCATGGTACGGTCGTCGCCGTCGGTTATCTCACCGTCATCATTCTTCTCTTTGAATTCCGTAATAATAACGGCAGTACCGTGAGGGATCTCCTGGTCCGTGTAATGAAGGACCTGCTCTCGGATGAGCTCTGCGGCAATGACGCGCTCTGTCTGGTCAGTCATGTATTCGCTGTCATAGAGCCTGGGGCCTTCGGGAAGCATCTTGGTAATGACAGACAGGAGAAGATCAACATTCCTTCCCGTCTTCGCGCTGACAGGAACAACGTCTTCAAAATCGTAGAGTTCCGAATATTTCTGAGTAAGCGGCAGGAGCTTTTCCTGGCCTGCTTCATCGTTTTTATTGATAACGAGGATGACCTTCTTGTTGCTGTCCTTAAGAAGCGTCATGAGTTTCTTCTCAACGGCTCCCGGTTCAGGGAATCTTCCGTCTGCGAGGAGCACTACGCAGTCAGCACCCAGAGCAGCCTTGTATGAACGGTCGACCATGAACTCGCCCATCTTTGACGTAGGCTTATGGATACCCGGAGTATCTGTAAAGATTATCTGTGTATCTTCAGTGTTATAGATCGTTCTGATATTGGTTCTTGTTGTCTGGGGCTTATGTGATACGATCGCGATCTTCATGCCCGTGATGTAATTAAGGAGCGTTGATTTGCCGACATTAGGACGGCCGAGCAGAGCTACTGTTCCGCAGTGCTTGCAGGGAGTTCCGGCAGGAATGAATCCTTCAGCCTGAACTCCGTCTCTGTGGTTATCCATCTCATAAACGTCTTCTATCTCGTCATCAAAGGCAAGACCTAATTCTTTCATGAGTCTCTTCTGACGGTCGGTCATTATCTTCTCATCCGTGGGATCGATGTGGTCATAACCTAAAAGATGCAGCAATGAATGAGCGATAAGGAACATTGCCTCGCGCTCAAATGAATGTCCGAAATTATCAGCCTGAGCCACGCATGCAGCGGGATTGATAAGGATATCACCGTAACAGAGGACCTGGTTACCGTCTTCGTCAGTCTCAAAGTCACCGCTGTCAGGGATCATCGTGAACTCACCGTCTCTTAATTCGAGCATCGGGAAAGAGAGGCAGTCTGTCTCTTTGTCGATGTCTCTCTGTTCATGGTTGATCTCTCGGATCTCTTCAGGAGTAACGAAAGTAAGTGTTGCATATGAATCCTTGAGAGTCCTTGCAACCTGAGGCGTGCAGTAATCATCGCCTGATATCACTTCGCTTAACTTAGCGACATAGTCATTGAGACCTGCCAGTTTATCTTCCGGAAAACCTTCCGCGTTGTTAACAATATTAATTCTCATTCAGGGTACTTGATCCTTTCGTGGAAGACGCCTGCATATACCTGCTTGAAAGCGACAACGATCTCTTCGAGATCATCAAATGAGAGCCCTGAGTTGCTGAGCTGATCCTGATCGATCTTATCCTTGATAAGCGCGCGGATGAGCTGCTCTGCACTCTGAACATCAGTTGTCTTCATCGATCTTACTGCCGCTTCACAGGTATCTGCGAGCATAACGATTGCTGATTCTCTTGATGAAGGAATATGGCCTCTGTATCTGAAGTTGTTGATATCCGGAGGTTCCAATCCCCTTGCCTTCGCATCTTCTGCAGCCTTGCGGTAGAAATACGAAGGATATGTCGTTCCATGATGCTCATCGATGATCTTGATGATGGCATTGGGAAGTCTCTCTTTTTTGGCGAGCTTAACACCGTCTTCCGGGTGCTTTGTGATTATTGCAACACTCTCCATAACCGTTAACTGGTCATGAGGATTGATGCCGTCATGCTGGTTCTCGGTAAAGTACTGTGGATTCTCGAGCTTACCGATATCGTGATAGTAAGCGGCAACCTTACAAAGGAGAGAATCCGCGCCGATAGCTTCTGCAGCGGAGTCTGCAAGGTTTGCGACCATCATCGAATGAGAATGCGTACCTGAAGCCTCGAGGAACAGACGCTTCAACAGGTGCTGTCCCGGCTGGCTCAGCGAGATAAGTTTTATCGGTGAAGCAGCATTACTGATAAGTTCATAGATAGGAGAAAGACCGATTGCTGCGACAAGAGAAGCGATACAGCTTATGAATGTGTAGATGAACGAATTAAGATACTCTGTCCTAGCATTACCGATAAGGAAGTTGTACGCAAGGCTCGTTGTGATCGTTGCGAGCGTCGGGAAAAAGATCAATGCCGCATTGTTGATGATCCTGTCCGTTCTTCCCGCAAATATCGATGTGAGGACAACACCTACCAGTGTAATGAAGAACATCTCCGCATCGAATCCGTACATCGGCCATACGAACAGAAGATTAAGCATCGAGAGTATGATGCCGTCCTGTGTGCCGAGATATGTTGCGCATACCGCAGCAAAGAATATTACGATGCTGAGGAGCTGGGATACGCTCGACAGATAAACGGATGTTCCGATTGTGATAAGGAACGTTGCAATGAGCATGTAGAAGACCGGCATGCTGATGTTGATTTTCTTACGTTCGATATCGAGATAGACCAACGCGCAGCCTGAAATGATCAGAACATAGAACGCAACTCTGGCAAGGATGACGAGGTTAAATGATGAATCTCTGATGAGCTCCAATTCAACGAGATTGCTGTAGATGTGCTCATCAATGATCGCGCCCGCCTCAACAAGTCTTGAACCCTTATCGATCATGACAGGATCATTTATTACTGCAATATAAGCATTGTTGGCAGAATCCGCAGTTGCCTTGTCATCATAGATGGTGTTAGGTTCCAGTAAGGATGACAGAACGACTCTCATTGCTGCCGCATATTTTGAATACGAAGGACTGGATTCACTGAAGGAATTAACCTGCTCTTCGATCTTAGTCTCGAGTACCGCATCACTTACGTCACCGATCATGATGAGTTCAGCCAGAGATGTTGTCTTCTCTCTGATATAAGTAAATGTCGGATTGGACATCTCGATAAATACAACAATGCTCTCTGCAGGCATGTTAACATTGAATGTCTGCTCAACGTTAACAGATAATTCGAGTGCGGCTTCAGCAGAAGATAACGGATTATTTGAAGTCTTGGACTGGGTATATGTCTGTCTCTCCTGCTCAGTGATATCGAAGAAGTCGTCAACCTTATCGATGCAGATCTGGGACTGCTTGTCAGATCTTACGAAGATATCATCAACAGTATCCCTGGCAACAACGGCTCTTCTCTCTGTCTCGTACGAATCAGCAAAAGTTCTGGGCGCATATATATCCTGATTGGCAATAGAACCGACTTCATAGTCGTAACTTACCGGAAGCGATCCGTAGAATACCATGAAGATAATGGTAAGCGCCGCGAGCGCCAGCGAGAGTATCTGATGGAACTTAGGTTTTGCGGTCTTGTTATTACTCATAAGTCACCTTTGTTCTTCGCATTCTCATATGCCCTGACAATCCTTGCAACAAGACTGTTTCTTACAATATCCGTATCATTCAGCGTAACGATCCTGATGCCTTCGACACCGGGCAGAACGGTCATTGCATCCTTAAGGCCGCTCTCAATACCTCTCGGGAGGTCGATCTGCGTAAAGTCGCCGCAGACACATGCCCTGCAGTTAACACCGAGTCTGGTGAGGAACATCTTCATCTGTTCGGGTGTCGTATTCTGCGCTTCATCGAGCAGTACAAAACAATCGTCAAGATTTCTGCCTCTCATGAATGCCAGAGGTGAAACTTCTATAACCCCCTTATCGTAATAACGCTCGAACATCTCCTGTCCAAGAAGTGCTGACAACGCATCGTAGATTGGACGCATGTAAGGGTTAACCTTCTCTTCGATATCGCCGGGCAAGAATCCGAGTCTCTCACCAGCCTCGATCGCGGGCCTCGTGAGGATGATCCTTGATACTTCCCTCGCCTTCAGTGCCTTTACGGCCATTGCAACGCCAAGGAAAGTCTTGCCTGATCCCGCAGGACCTGCGCAGATAACCAGTTCTGACTGCTTCAGTGAATCAACATAGAGCTTCTGGCCGAGTGTCCTGGCCTTGAT
>JAEEGL016192660.1_pt1 | contig 18213 bp, 12 predicted proteins | sample 9134231 | NCBI WGS metagenome assembly JAEEGL01 (sample SAMN16246548, study PRJNA631951) | gut metagenome | biome: gut microbiome; feature: rumen; material: fiber-attached | host: Bos | place: Iran: Karaj | collected 2018-10 | reverse complement strand
TGCATTCCAAGGTGCAGGAGAGGGAGCTCTCCGATTTCCGCCACAACACGGACGCCCTGGCCATGATGAGCTGCCTGACGGACAAGGGCGCGCTGTTCCGCTTCACCGGGTGCTCGGCCATGGCGTCGCCCTGCGGCTACCGCATCGTGGGCGAGCGCGGCAGCTGCGAGACGGGCCGCGCCGTTGGGGACAAGGTCAGCTTGTGGTATCAGAAATGGCTGACCCCCGAGGGAAAGAGCAGGAACCAGATCTACGTGCCCAACCTGGAGAACTTTTCCGACAGGGGCGGCCACGGCGGCGGAGATTACATGGTGGCCGACATCTTCATGCGCTACCTGCGGGACGGCGAGGAGCCCTTCTTCGACGTGTACCGCGGCTGCGCCATGTCCGCGGTGGGCATTCTGGGCTGGCGGAGCTGCCTGGAGGACGGCAAGCCCTACGACATCCCGGACTTTAAGGATCCGAAGCAGCGCGACGCCGTGCGGGGCGACGACCTGACGCCCTTCCCGGACGAGAACGGAAACGGCGTTACCCTGCCGTGCAACATCGCGGAGCGCTGAAACGAGAGATTGCGGGCCGGACGAGTCGCGTCCGGCCCGTTTGTTTTGGCCTTCCCGTATGGAAACAGGCGCGTCGGTTCCCATCCGAAGGCGCCTCCAAACGGAGTTGGAAAAATTTAATACGGAAAAATGACAAAATCATGTTCACAAAGCGCGAATTTGTGATATAATAGTAATGAATCGGGGGCATATGCTCCGGGTTTTGTGGGATTCAGAAGAAAAGAAACGCAACGCAGGTGAGACGACATGACGAAGGTAAACATCATTTCCGGCTTTCTGGGCGCCGGCAAGACAACGCTGATCAAGAAGCTGCTGGACGGCGCGTTTCCCGGTGAAAAGGTCGTGCTGCTGGAAAACGAGTACGGCGAAGTGGGCATCGACGGCGGCTTTATGAAGGATACGGGCATCCAGGTGACGGAGCTGAACTCCGGCTGCATCTGCTGCACGCTGGTGGGGGATTTCTCCGACGCGCTGGATCAGCTCATCGACAGCTATCATCCCGACCGCATCCTCATCGAGCCCTCCGGCGTGGGCAAGCTCAGCGACATCCGCGGCGTCGTGCACCAGGCCCAGGAGCACCTGCCCCTGGAGCTGGCGGGCTGCGCCACCGTGGCGGACGTGAACAAGTGCCGCATGTACGCGCGGAACTTCGGCGAGTTCTTCATGGACCAGATCGAGAGCGCGGAGACCATCATCCTGAGCCGCACGCAAACCGCCAGCCAGGAGAAGATCGACGCGGCCGTGGAGCTGCTCCGGGAGCACAACCCCAAGGCGCGCATCGTCACCACGCCCTGGGACGAGCTCTCCCCGGCGCTGATCCTCCGCACCATCGAGACCCCGGACTTCCTGCTGGACGCCGAGGAATTCGTGGAGCACCTGAAGGAGCATCAGCACGAGCACGAGCATCACCACCATCACGATCACGACCACGAGCACCATCATGACCACGATCATGAGGAGCACGAGCACGACCATGACCACGATCATGAGGAGCATGAGCACCATCATGACCACGATCATGAGGAGCATGAGCACCATCATATCCACGATCATGAGGAGCATGAGCACCATCACGACCACGACCATGAGCACCACCACCACGACCACGACGCCGACGAGGTGTTCGAGAACATCGGCGTAGAGACGGCGAAGCGGTTCGAGAAGGCGGCGCTGGAGGAAGCGCTGAAGCAGCTGGACGACGAGGAGAAGTACGGCGCCGTGCTGCGGGCCAAGGGCATTCTGCCCCTGACGGACGGCGGCTGGGTGCAGTTCGACTACGTGCCGGGCGAGTACGAGATCCGCGACGGCCAGGCGGACTACACGGGCAGACTGTGCGTGATCGGCGCGGAGATCCGCGAAGACGCCCTCAAGGAGCTGTTTGGGATATGAGCGCGAGAGACCCCGAAATGCTCGTGCCGGTGTACATCGTAACGGGCTTTCTGGAGAGCGGGAAGACGCGGTTCGTCAACGAGATGCTGGCGGACGAGGGCTTCAGCGAGGGCGAGCGCACGCTGATCCTGATGTGCGAAGAGGGCGAGGAGGAGTACGGCAAAAAGCTGCTGAAAAAGAGCAATTCCCTGGTGGAACCGGTGGAAAACGCGCAGCAGCTGGCGGACGGCCTGCTGAACAGGCTGGACGAGAAGTATCAGCCCGAGCGCGTAATCGTTGAGTTCAACGCGCTGTGGATGCTCCAGGCGCTGTACGACGCGCCGAAGCCGGAATGCTGGGACCTGGCCCAGATCGTGACCCTGGTGGACGCCAACACCTTCGATCTCTATCTGAAAAACATGCAGAAGGTGGTGTCCGACGGGCTGCGGGAGGCCGACCTGGTGATCTTCAACCGCTGCGGGCCGGATATCCCGAAGAGCGTGTACCGCCGCAGGACGCTGGCGCTGAACGCCACCTGCCGCATCTACTTCGAGAACACGGACGGCACCATGGACGACGGCGTGAGCGACGACGACCTGCCCTACGACATGTCGGCGGACCCCGTGGTGGTGGCGGACGACCAGTTCGGCGTGTGGTACATAGACGCCATGGAAAACTCCGGCCGATACGACGGCAAGACGCTGAAGCTGCACGGCAAGGCGTTCTTCCCCAAGGGCACGCCCAGGAACTGCTTCGTGTTCGGGCGATACGCCATGACCTGCTGCGCGGAGGACATCCGCGGCATCGGCTTTGTGTGCCAGTGGAAGGGCACCATGCCGGACAGGGACGCCTGGATCGTGCTGACCGCGAAGGCGGAAAAGGCGTACAGCCCCATCCACGGGCGGGACGCCATCATACTGGTGGGCCAGGACGTGCAGCCCGGGGAGCCCATGAAGGAAGAACTGGTGTATTTCAACTGATATGATCGCGCGGTCGCGCGGGAACAACAGAAAACGATGGGGGAGTTACAACATGAAGAGGATCATCAAATCGGTAGTCTGCATCCTTCTTGCGGCGATGGTGCTCGCCATGCCGCTGCTGGCCTCCGCGGCCGGCACCGCGGTGCGCATCCTGCGGGTGAACACCGACGGCGCGCGCGTGCGGGCGGAGGACCGGAGCATCATCACCTCCGTGCCCGAGGGCACGAAGGTGCTGTACATGGAAAAGAAGTGGGGCTCCACCAGCCTGGTGCGCGTCAACAACAGCCTGGAGGGCTACATCTACGATGAGTTCCTGAGCGACTACGGCGCCGTGCGGGACGATTCCATCTACTATTGCAGCTACGGCTCCAAGGCCGTCTACAGGACCGCCACCACCTCAGACACGCAGATCGGCACGATCTACGAGGATCAGTACGTCGTGGTGATGCGCACCCGCGGCAACTGGGCCTACATCAAGAACCTGGACGGCAAGGGCGGCTTCTGCACCCTGGACGGCCTGGTAAAGGCGGAGCCGTAAGGCGGCGATTGCATTTCGTTGAAAAACCGGAGGTTTTTCAACGGGAAGGGAAGCCCCGGAGATCCGCGCGCCGCGCACACGGATTTCCTGACTGGCATGTATCCGTTTTCCTCCGGGAAATGCGTTTTTGCCGCACATAAGGCCGGAAGCCCGTGGGCTTCCGGGCCGGCCGGAGGCCGACTGCCAAAAATGATCCAATATGGAGAGGCCTGGGCTATTCCAAGCCTCCCTGAGGTTTTTCAATGGTCTATGGTTCGCGCAAACATGCGCGGGCCGCGGTGGCGCGAGATTTTTACTTGACATTGCGGGGCGCGTGTGCTAAGGTGGACGTGTAAACGCGATGAAGGGCGCAAGTAACCGGACGTGCCGGATGCAGAGAGCTCCCGGGTGGTGAGAGGGAGTCGGGGCGCGGTCGGCGAATACGGCCCGGAGCGGCGCGGGGGAACGGAGTAGCCCGCGACGGCCTGCGCCCGTGATCCCGCCCCGAGGCCGCTCAGCGCGGCGAATGGAAGTGGTACCGCGGCATATGATCGCCTTCCCCCAGCGGGGGAAGGCGTTTGTTGTTATGGCGGACCGTTCGCGCCGGGGCCCGGCGCTTTCAGAGGGAGGAAAAACCATGAAATTTGACGAAAGCATCATTGCAAAGCACATGAAGGACATCAACGGCAGCGCCATCCGCGATATCTTCAAGCTGCTGGCCGTTCCGGGCATGATCTCCTTTGCCGGCGGGAATCCCTCCAGCGCGGCGCTGGAGCCGGACGTGGTGTCCGCCCTGGCGGTGGACGTGCTGCGGGAGCAGGGCGCCAGCCTGCTGCAGTACGGCGCGACGGAGGGAATCCCCGCGCTGCGGGAGAACACGGCGAAGTTCCTGAAGGGCTGCGGGATTACCTGCACGGGGGACGAGATCCTGCCCACCCAGGGTTCCACCCAGGCCATCGACCTGCTTTTGAAGGCGCTGATCGAGCCCGGCGACACCATCCTGGTGGAGAGCCCCACCTTCCTGGGAACGCTGCAGGCCATGCGCATCTATCAGGCGAACGTCGTGCCGGTGCCCACGGACGAGGGCGGCGTGATCGTGGAAGAGGTGGAAAAGGCGATCCTGAAGCACCATCCGAAGATGATGTACGTGATCCCCACCTTCCAGAACCCCACGGGCATCACCCTGGCCGCGGACCGGCGCAGGCCCCTGGCGGAGCTGATGAACAAATACGGCGTGGTGCTGATGGAGGACGACCCGTACCGCGACCTGCGCTACGAGGGGGAGGCGTATCCCGCCGTCAAGGCCTACGACGAGGAGGGCTGGGTGATCTATCTCACCAGCTATTCCAAGCTGATTTCCCCGGGCCTGCGCGTGGGCGGCGCGGTGGTGTCGAACCCCGCCCTGCGGCGCAAGATGACCATCGGCAAGCAGTCCTCGGACGTGCACACGCCGCTGCTGAACCAGGCCATCGTCAACGAATACCTGGCGCGGGGGCTGCTGGCGCCCCACGTGGAGCGCATCTGCGGGCTGTACCGCGAACAGCTGCGGGCCATGCTGGACGGCTTCCGCCACTTCCCGGAGGGCACCGTGCACACCACGCCCCAGGGCGGGCTGTTCGTGTGGGCGGCGCTGCCGGAGGGCATGAACGCCACGCGGCTGCTGCTCAGGGCGGTGGAGGACAAGGTGGCCTACGTGCCGGGCACGCACTTCTACCCGGAGGGCGGCCACGAAAACACCCTGCGGCTGAACTTCTCCATGTCCGGCGTGGACAAGATCGAAGAGGGCATGCGCGCCCTGGGTCAGCTGTTCAAAAGAGAAGCGAAATAAAGCGATTTATCACACAAACGGGAGAGATGGCATATGAACGCACTGGATGTCTTGAGAGAGCGCGGATTCATCGCGCAGGTGACCTTTGAGGACGATCTGTACAGGAAATTCGACGAGGGCATGGTGACCTTCTACACCGGGTTCGATCCCACCGCGGATTCCCTGCACATCGGCCACTACATTCCCATCATGGCCATGGCGCACCTGCAGCGGGCGGGCCACAGGCCCATCGCCCTCATGGGCGGCGGCACGGGCATGATCGGCGACCCCACCGGCAAGACGGAGCTGCGCAAGGTGCTCACGGTGGAGGACATCGACAACAACGTTGCCCACATCAAAAAGCAGATGAGCCGGTTCCTGGATTTTGACGAGAGCAAGGAAAACTGCGCCATGATCGTCAACAACGCCGACTGGCTGCGCAACCTGAACTACATCGACTTCCTGCGGGAGGTGGGCTCCCTGTTCTCCGTCAACCGCATGCTGACGGCGGAGTGCTACAAGCAGCGCCTGGAGCGGGGCCTGACCTTCCTGGAGTTCAACTACATGCTGATGCAGTCCTATGACTTCCTGGAGCTGAACCACCGCTACGGCTGCATCCTGCAGGCCGGCGGCGACGACCAGTGGAGCAACATGCTCTCCGGCGCGGACCTGATCCGCCGCAAGGACGGCAAGGACGCCTTCGCGCTCACCTTCAGGCTGCTGCTCACCCACGACGGCCGCAAGATGGGCAAGACGGAGAAGGGCGCGCTGTGGCTGGACGCCGACAAGTGCTCCCCCTACGATTTCTACCAGTACTGGCGCAACGTGGACGACGCCGACGTGGAGAACTGCCTGGGCCTGCTGACCTTCCTGCCCATGGACGAGGTGCGCCGCCTGGGCGCGCTGCAGGGCAGCGAGATCAACGAGGCCAAGCGCGTGCTGGCCTATGAAGTCACCAAGCTGATCCACGGCGAGGAGGAAGCCGCAAAGGCCCGGGACGCCGCGGAGGCGCTGTTCGGCGGCGGCGGCCAGGGCGGGTCCATCCCCACCACCGCGTTCACCGCGGAGCAGCTGGCCCAGGACGGCCGCCTGGTGGCCATCATGGCGAAGTGCGGCCTGTGCAAGTCCAACGGCGAGGCGCGCAAGAACGTGGAGCAGGGCGGCGTGTCCGTGAACGATCAGAAGATCACGGACGTGAACTACGTCATCACCGCAGACATGCTCGCCGGCGACGGCGTCATCATCAAGAAGGGCAAGAAGTCCTTCCACAGGATCGTGCTGGGCTGACAAGGCGTCAGACTGTCGATGAAGGCCCGCGTGGCAGGAAAGGCCGCAGGGCAAGGAAGCAGGATCGCAGATGCGGGAGCTTGCAACGTCGCAAGCGACGGAAGCAGCAATCGCGGCTGACACGGCAGGCAAAAACCCGTTCCGGCTTTTGCGGTTGAGGCGTTACTTGACGCGCTGGGGGCGTCCGGCGGTTCGCCGGGCGCCCTTTCGCGCGTCGGGAGGGAGGAAAAATGAATGTGAACATCCGGCCCGCGCGGGCGGAGGATTATCCGCATGTCGAGCGGATCCTGCGGCAGGCGCTGCAGCTGCACGCGGACATGCGGCCGGACATCTGCCGCAGCGTGGAGACGGCCATGGAGCAGGAGGAATTCTCGGCCCTGCTGTCACAGGACGCGGCCTTCGCGGCGGAGCGCGAAGCGGGCGTCGTCGGCGTGATGTGCCTGGAATACCGGCACATCCGGACCGCGCACCACGTTCCCCGGGACGTGATATTCGTCGACTGCCTGGCCGTGGACGAGCCCTGGCGCAGCATGAGCGTGGGCAGCGCCTTCGTGGATTTCCTGCGGACGCTGAAGGCCGAAAAGGGGCTGGACGGCATCGAGCTGCAGGTGAACGCCCGGAACGGGCGCGCCATGGAGATGTATCGGAAGCGCGGCTTCACGCCCAAGTCCGTCAACATGGAGCTATTGGAGTGATCCGGCGCCTTCGCGCGGGAGCCGCGATTTGACAAACCGCGCCGCGCTTGATATACTGGGAGGGCGGTTTTCCGGAAGGCGGCCCTGAGAGGCCATACCATGATCTTGCAGAGGAGGGCGGGCATGAAGCCGTACAAGACGCTCCTGCGGCGGGCATCGGACGAGTTCATCGTGAACAAATCCCGGTTCATCGGCCATGCCGCCCCCTGCGAAACGGAGGCGGAGGCGCTGGCGTTTTTGCAGGAGCAGCGCCAGAAATACAAGGACGCCACGCACAACTGCTACGCCTACATCATCGGGACGAACATGGGCGTGATGCGCTACAGCGACGACGGAGAGCCCGGGGGCACGGCGGGCATGCCCATCATCGAGGTGCTGAAAAACCGCGGCGTCACCAACTGCTGCTGCGTCGTCACCCGGTATTTCGGCGGCATCCTGCTGGGGGCGGGCGGCCTGGTGCGCGCGTACACCCAGGGCGCGGCCATCGCGGTGAACGCGGCGGGCGTGGGCGTCATGCACCCCACGGCGCGCTACCTGATGAACGTGGAGTACCCCATGCTGAACCGGCTGGACTACGCCATGAAGTCCATGCCCGTGGCGGTGGAGGACAAGGCGTTCGGCGCGGACATCACGTATACCCTGGTGGTGCGCTGCGCCGACGAGGAGGAGTTCGTGCGCAAGGTGACGGACGTCACCGAGGGCGCCGTGACGCCGGTGCGCTTCGAGGAATTCTACCGCGCGTGGCCGGAGGAAGAGGGCTAGACGCTGTCGTTTCGGCGTGGGAAAACGTCGTTTCGGCGGGGAAACCGGGGCTTTGGACGGCCTTGGATTGACGCGGGGCGGGAAATGCCATATACTGTGGTTTGGCCGATGGAAATGCGTTTACGCGGGCTGTCGACCGGACCCGCGGGACATGGTTCTCCGCGAAGGGAACAAAGAACGCGGCGGAAAAGAGTGAGCGGCTGAACAAACCGCCGCAGCCAGCGTCCGTCGGCGCCGCCGACCTGCAAAACACAAAACTGTCTAACAAAATTATCGGAGGATGTATTATGTTGTTGGAATGTATTGACGTCGGAAAGAAATACGCCGGGAAGGCGGCGGTGGACGGCCTGAACGTCCAGGTGGGCGAGGGGCGCCTCGTGGCGCTGCTGGGCCCCAATGGCAGCGGCAAGACCACGCTGATGAAGATGATCTCCGGCCTGGTGCAGCCCACGTCGGGCAGGATCCTGTTCGACGGCGCGCCGGTGGGGGTCCAGAGCAAGAAGAGCGTGTGCTATATGCCCACGGAGGCGTACTTTTACGGCTATATGTCCGCGCTGGACGCCGGGAAATATTACCGGGACTTCTTCGCGGACTTCTCCCTGAACCGCTATGAGGAAATGCTGGCCCAGGAGAAGCTGGAACCGAAGCAGAAGGTGCGCACCATGTCCTCGGGCATGATGGCCAAGCTGAAGCTGGCGCTGGCCTTCTCCCGGGACAGCCGCCTCACCATGCTGGACGAGCCCCTGAACGGCATCGACATCATCGCCCGGGAGCGCACGCTGAACATACTGCGGGAAAACCACACGGGCAGCCGCTCCATGATCGTGTCCAGCCACCTGGTGGACGAACTGGAGGACATGATCGACGACGCGATATTCATGAAGGAGGGCCGGCTGGTGCTGGCGGGCCCCGCGGACGAGCTCCGCAGGGAGTGGGGCATGTCCATCGTGGAGATGTACATGAAGATTTACGGCGAAGGAGGCGCGGAAGAAAATGCTTAAGCTCGTGAAATATGAATTCCGGAAAAACCTGCCCATGATCCTGACGCTGCTGGGCGTCACCGCCGCGCTGGAGGTCTATTTCTTCGTCAGCTACCTGACCGACGAGAGCGGCCATCTCGTCGCCTCCATGTTTTTGTTGGCCGTCGCGTCGTTCGCGGTGGCGGCGGGGGTGTTCGCCATGGGCGTGGCATCCTATTCCAACGAACTGAAGCGGAAGACGAGCTATCTGGTGTTCATGACGCCCAACAGCACGCTGAAGGTGATGTGCTCCAAGATGCTGTTCACGCTGCTGGTGGGGCTGGTGTTCATGGCGCTGCTGATCGTGCTGGCCGTCGTCGATTTTCCCATTGCCTGGGGCTATTTCGACGATTACCACGGGATCTACCATATGATCGACGCGCTGCTGGAGCAGGGCGGCATCAGCCTGACGCAGCTGTACCTGGTGGTGGGCTTCTCGCTGCTGAACGTGACGCTGGAGGTGCTCTCCGCGGTGGGTGTGGCCTATCTGGCCGTGACGCTCTCCGCCACCATCCTGCAGAACAAAAAGGGCCGGGGCGCGGTCAGCGTGCTGCTGTTCGTGGGCATCAACATCGGTCTGTCCCGGCTGGTGATGCTGTATGTGGACAAGGCCGCCGACTTCGACAACGTGTGGGAGATGCTCCGCTCCGCGTGGCCCTCGCTGGTGCAGGGCGCGGTGGTGACCGTGGGCAGCGTCGTGCTGAGCGCGCGGCTGCTGGAGAAGCGCGTGAGCCTGTAAGAGAGGGAGAAAAAGGCGGGACCGGTCGACTGGCCGGTCCCGCCTTTTGTATACGCGAGCCGCGACAAAAAGGGATTGACACGGCGGGTGGATTCTGCTACACTAACAGGCGGAATCGATGTTTGCACACCGGAGGAGAGGCATCGCGATGCAGTCCATTCGGGAAGTATTCAAGGCGGGCCGCGGGCCGTCCAGCTCCCACACCATGGGGCCGGAGGCCGCGTGCCGGCTGTTTTTGCATGAGCACCCCGACGCGGAGCGGTTTCACATCGTGCTGTACGGATCCCTGGCGAAGACCGGCGCGGGCCACGGCACGGAGCGGGCCATCCGCAAGACGCTGGAGCCGACGCCCTTCGAGGTGGAGCTGGTGCCGGAGCCGGATTTTGAACTGCCGCACCCCAACACCATGGATCTCACCGCCTACCGCGGCGGGCGGGAGATCGCCCGGTTGCGGGTGATGAGCGTGGGCGGCGGCGACATCCGCGTGGAGGGCAGGCCGGAGCTGCGCAAGCCGCAGGTATACGCGGAGAGCACGTTTGCCCAGATCGCGGAGATGTGCCGCCGGAAGAACATGCGCATCAGCGACTATGTGTACGACCGCGAGGGCGAGGGGATTCAGGATTTCCTGCGGCAGACGTGGAAGGTGATGCTGCACGCCGTGGACGCGGGCCTGTCCCACACGGGCGTGCTGCCCGGCGGCCTGGGCGTGGAGCGCAAGGCACAGTATCTGTACAACCAGCGGCACATCGACGAGAGCGCGGAGACCCGGGAAAACCGGCTGGTGTGCGCGTATGCCTTCGCCGTCAGCGAGCAGAACGCGGGCGGCGGGACCATCGTGACCGCCCCCACCTGCGGCGCGTGCGCCGTGGTGCCGGCGGTGCTGAAGTATTTCAGCGAGCGCCGCGGGCTGGACGAGGAAATGGTGCTGCGCGCGCTGGCGGTGGCCGGGCTCGTCGGGAACCTGGTGAAGACCAACGCCTCCATCAGCGGCGCGGAATGCGGCTGCCAGGCGGAGATCGGCACGGCGTGCTCCATGGCGGCGGCGGGCCTGGCGGAGATGCTGGAAATGGGCATAGACCAGATCGAGTACGCCGCGGAGGTGGCCATGGAGCACCACCTGGGGCTGACCTGCGACCCCGTGATGGGCCTGGTGCAGATTCCCTGCATCGAGCGCAACGCAGTGGCGGCCATGCGCGCCATCAACGCGGTGCGCATCGCAAACTTCCTCACCAGCACGCGGAAGATTTCCTTCGACATGGTGGTGCGCACCATGTACGAGACCGGCAAGGATTTGTCCGGCCGCTACCGGGAGACGTCCGAGGGCGGCCTGGCCAAGCTATATAAGTGACAAATGGAGGGAAATACAATGGGCAAGATCAGGGTCGGCATCATCGGCGTGGGCTCGATCTCGGCGGAGCACATCGAATCGTATCTGAAAAATGAAAACGTGGAGCTCTACGCCTTCGCGGACATCAACCCCGCCCAGCTGAAAAAGCGCGGCGAGCAGTACGGCATCACCCGCCTGTACGAGGACTATCACGACCTGCTGGCGCTGAAGGAGATCGACGCCGTCAGCGTGTGCGTGTGGAACAACAACCACGCGCCCTGTACCATCGACGCCCTGAACGCGGGCAAGCACGTGCTGTGCGAAAAGCCCATGGCGCTGAACGCGGACCTGGCCCGCCAGATGAAGGAGGCCGCAGAGAAGAACGGCAAGCTGCTGATGATCGGCTTCGTGCGGCGCTACGGCAACGACTGCCGCGTGCTGAAGGATTTCATCGACAACGGCTACTTCGGGGACACATACTACGCCAAGGCCACATACCTGCGCCGCGCCGGCAGCCCCGGCGGCTGGTTCGGCGACAAGGCCCGCTCCGGCGGCGGCCCGCTGATCGACCTGGGCGTGCACGTGCTGGACCTGACCCGCTATCTCATGGGCAATCCCAAGCCCGTCAGCGTGTACGGCGCCACGTTCAGCAAGCTGGGCGACCGCCGTGAGATCAAGGGCCGCGGCGGCTACACCTCCATTTCCAAGAGCAGCAAGGACGTGTTCGACGTGGAGGACGCCGTCACCGCGCTGATCCGCTACGACGGCGGCCAGGTGGTGTCCCTGGAGGCCAGCTTCTCGCTGAACATCCAGAAGGACTTCAGCGCCATCGAGCTGTTCGGCACCAAGGCCGGCGCGAAGCTGGATCCCGAGCTGCACATCTACACCGATATGAACGGGTATATGGTCAGCAGCGACCTGGCCACGCCCACCGCGCTGTCCTTCAACGGCCTGTTCGCCAACGAGATCAACCACTTTGTGGATTGCGTTATCAACGGCACGGAGTGCATTTCCCCGGCGGAGGACGGCGTCATCCTGATGAAGATCATCGACGCCATCTACCGCTCCGCCGAGACGGGCCACGAGGTCGTCATCGAGTGATCCCCGGAAGGGTCGGTATTGTCCATACAAAGAGGGCCGGTCATGAAATGACCGGCCCTCAGACCATCGAAAAACTTCGTTTGTCAATGCCGTGACGCAGGATTTGAGCATCCGCGGCGCATGGGCGATCCGGCTCGAATTGCCCGGTAGTGAGAAAGCATGAAAAGAAGCTGAAAGATGCCTCAGCAGTCAGCCCGCGGCTGACAGCTTCCCCTCAAGGGGAAGCCCGGGGTATCGACAATCATGCGAAGAGGAAAGGCAGTCCGCGGCCGTACACGCCGCGCTCCGGCTGCCTTTCTTCCATCGGGGCTGCGGCCCCGACCCCTGGAGCTGCACTTCCGCGGCGCTGATGATTCATGTCGACAGGTTTGTCGGCAGAGTGAAACGGGCCGGTCATGAAATGACCGGCCCTTATTATGTACCAGATTGCCTTCGGGGTTATTCCTCGCTGCCCAGCAGGCGCTTCAGAATCTCCTTGTACGCGTCCTCCACGCCGCCCAGGTCCCTGCGGAAGCGGTCCTTGTCCAGCTTCTCGCCCGTGGTGCTGTCCCAGAAGCGGCAGGTGTCGGGGGAGATCTCGTCGGCGAGCACGATGGTGCCGTCGGAAGTGCGGCCGAACTCCAGCTTGAAGTCGATCAGCTCGATGTTGGCCTCCTTGAGGTAATCGCCCAGCAGGCGGTTGATCTTCATGGAGTAATCGCTGATGAGGCGGAGCTCCTCCGGTGTGGCCAGGTCCATGGCGTAGATGTGGTATTCGTTTACCATGGGATCGCCCAGCGCGTCGTCCTTGTAGCAGAATTCCAGCACGGTGCTCTTCAGCTTGGTGCCCTCCGGCAGGCCCAGGCGCTTGGACAGGGAGCCGGCGGCGATGTTGCGCACGATGACCTCCAGCGGCACGATCTTCACGCGCTTCACGGCGGTTTCGCGGTCATTCAGCTCCTCCACCAGGTGGGTGGGGATGCCGTTCTTTTCCAGCATGCGCATCAGATGGTTGGTGACGCGGTTGTTGATGGCGCCCTTGCCCAGGATGGTGCCCTTCTTGAGGCCGTTGAAGGCGGTGGCGTCATCCTTGTAGGAGACGATCAGGATTTCGGGATCGTCGGTTTCAAATACCTTCTTGGCCTTGCCCTCGTACAGCTGACTGCGCTTTTCCATGGCGGAATTCCTCCCATATCCATATTTCCGTATGCAATACGAACATTGACCGGATTCATACCTCTATTATTGCAGAAAACACGGACGATATCAACGATTTATCGTTAATCGTATGCTATTTTCTGTGGAAAAGGGGCGGCAGGTCCGCTTTTGCACTTCTGGCTCAGCCCGCGCCCGTCCGCGGGGATGGCGGGAATTGCGGTGATTCATGGAATAATTGAAGCTTTTTTGTGAATGTTTTTCCCCCGTGTGGACAGGCCCGCGCGCGTCGCTTATAATGTATATGGGATAATAGGAGATAAGCAGGCCATGTTGGAAAAATACAGCGTCAAAAAACCGTATACCGTGATCGTGGGCATCCTGCTGGTGCTGGTGCTGGGCGTGGTTTCACTGATGAACATGTCCACGGACCTGCTGCCGGCCATGAATCTGCCCTATGTCGTCGTGTACACCACCAGCATCGGCTCCACGGCGGAAAAGGTCGAAAAGGAGATCACCCGCCCCATGGAGGCGTCCTTTTCCACGCTGACCGGCATGAAGAAGATCACGTCCACGTCCTCGGACAACGTCTCCGTGGTCATCATGGAGTTCGAGGCCAACGCGGACATGAATACCACCATGATCGAGCTTTCCACGGCGGTGGACGTGCTGAAGGGCGGCTGGTCCGATACCGTGGGCACGCCCACCATCATGAAGATCAATCCGGACATGCTGCCGGTGTCCATCGTGTCCGTTTCCCGGGGCGACATGGACATCGTGGAGCTCTCCGCCTTCGCGGAGGAGCTTGCCCGGGAATACGAGGGCGTGCCGGGCGTCGCGTCGGCTACGCCCAGCGGCCTGGTGAAGCAGTCCGTCCGGATCCTGCTCAGCGAAGAGAAGATCGCCGATCTGAATTCGAAGATCCTCCGGGAGATCGACTCGGAGCTGGCGGACATGGAGCAGCAGCTCAAGGACGGCCAGGCCCAGCTGGACAGCGCCAAGGCGGAGCTGGCCAGCCAGAAGAGCAGCGCCCTGGCGCAGATCAACAGCGCGCTGTCCGAGCTGGACGGCAGCCAGGAGCAGCTGGATTCCGCCATCGAGGAGCTGGAGACCCAGAGGGAAGAGCTGCAGGGGCAGCTGGACGACGTGAACGATGGCATCGACGCCTACGAGACGGCCATGGCGGGCATATCCCCGGAGGACGTTGCGAGCGCCATCACGGAATTCGCGGGGTACGCGGCGCTGCAGACCCGCCTGGCGGCCGTGCAGGCCAGCATCGACATTGCCGCGACGCCGGAGGACGCGGAGGCGCTGCAGGACGAGCTGGACGCGGTGAGCGCCGAAAAGGAGGCGCTGGAGGACAGCGCGGCTTCCATCCAGGCCGAGATCGACGGGTATTCCGCCATGGATCCCGAGGGCGCCGCGGAGACGTTGGCGGACCTGGAGGCCCGGATTGCGGAGAAGCAGGGCTACATTGACACCCTGGACGGCACGATCTCCGAAAAGCAGGGAGCGCGGGACGCCGCAGACGCCGCTCTCCAGGAGCTGGACGCGGAGAGCGAAGAGTATTCGGAAAAGCAGGCCGAAATCAGCGCCCTGGACGGCGAGATCTCGGCCCTGCGGGAGAGCCGCGAGGCGCTGCAGGGCGAATTGGACGCCCTGACCGCGGAGCGGGACGAAACGGCGGCGGCGCTGCAGGCCATGGCGGACGAGGGCATCACCTCGTCGGAGGACGTTCAGGCCAAATTGCTGGACGCCCAGACGCGGCTGGACGAAGTCGGAGATCAGATCGCCGACGCGGACAGCCGGATCGAAGCGCTGGAGGGACGTATCAGCCAGAACGGCGAGGACGCCGACAGCCTGGAGGAACTGGAAGCCGAAAAGGCAGAGCTGGAAGCGCAGATCGCCGAATTCGAGGCGGGGGACACCTACCAGCAGTGGAAGGACGCCGGCGACCTGTCGGAGCGCGTCGCGGAGTACGCCCAGCTGAAGCTGGCCAAGCCGCAGCTGGAAGACGGCATCGCGCAGATCGATTCCGTGCTGGAAAGCCTGCGGGAGGGCGTGGTCCCCGGCGGGCTCATCGAGGGCATCGACGAGGATACCGACCTGGCGGCGGCGCGTTCCCAGCTGGAGAGCGCCCGGGCTCAGGCGAACAGCGGATTCAGCGCGGGGGAGAGCGCCATCGAGGACGGCGAGACCCAGCTGGAGGAGGCGTGGAAGGAGTTCGAGGCCGGGCGGGACGCCGCCTTTGAGCAGGCGAACCTGGACGGCGTCATCACCATGGAGACGGTGGCCCAGATCCTGGGCGCCCAGGACTTCGACATGCCCGTGGGCTACATCGCCTCCGAGGACGGCTCCCACCTGGTGAGCGTGGGCGAGCGGGTCGCCAGCCTGGAGGAGCTGGAAAACCTGAAGCTGTTCAGCCTGGGCATGGAGACGCTGGACGCGGTGCGCCTGAAGGACGTGGCGGAGATCGCCGTGGTGGACGACCGGGACAGCGGCTTCACCCGGGTGGACGGCAAAAACGGCGTGCTGCTTTCCTTTGAGAAGCAGTCCACCTATTCCACGGCGGACGTGGGCCACGCCATCCGGGAAAAGACCGGGGAGCTGACGGCGAAGTACGACGATTTGCGCGTCGTGGACATGTTCAACCAGAGCGATTACATCGACCTGGTGATCGATTCCGTGCTGGAAAACCTGCTGTACGGCGGCATCCTGGCGGTGCTGGTGCTGCTGCTGTTCATGATGGACATCCGGCCCACGCTGATCGTGGCGCTGTCCATCCCCGTCAGCGTGGTGGCGGCCTTTGTGTGCATGTATTTCTCCGGCGTCACGCTGAACGTGCTGTCTCTGTCCGGCTTGGCGCTGGCCATCGGCATGCTGGTGGACAACTCCATCGTGTCCATCGAAAACATCTATCGCCTGCACAACGACGAGAAGCTGCCCATCCTCAAGGCCTGCGTGGAGGGCGTGCGGCAGGTGTCCGGCGCGCTGGCGGCATCCACCCTCACCACCATCTGCGTGTTCGCGCCGGTGCTGTTCGTCACGGGCCTGGCCCGGGACCTGTTCAGCGACCTGGGCCTGACCATCGCCTTCTCCCTGGTGGCCAGCCTCGTGGTGGCCATGACCTTCGTGCCCTCCATGTCCGCGGTGGTGCTGCGGAGCTCCGGGCCGAAGAAGCATCGCCTGTTCAGGCGGTTCCAGAAGGGTTATGCCGCGCTGCTCAGGGGCGCGCTGAAGGCGAAGCTGCTGGTGCTGCTCGCAGCCGCCGCGCTGCTGGCCTACGCCGTGCTGCAGGTGCCCAGGATGGGCATGTCCTTTATGCCCCAGGTGAATTCCTCCCAGATGAGCGCGTCCCTGTCCTTTGAGGAGGACGTGGACACAGAAGGCCGCCGCGCCGCCGCCACATCCCTGATGGAGCGCATCATGGACGTGGAGGGCGTGTACTCCGTGGGCGTCACGGAGGGCAGCGGCATCATGTCCATGAGCTCCATGAATTCCTCCGGCGGCATCAGCTTCTATATCATCCTGGAGGAAAACTCCGGCAGGAAGAACGCCGACGTCGCCCGGGAGATCTCCGCCATCGGCGAGGAGATGGGGATGGACCTGTCCGTGCAGGCCAGCACCATGGACATCTCCATGCTCACCGGCAGAGGCATCACCATGAACGTCGTCGGCGACGACATCTCCATTACCCAGCGGATCGCCCTGGACCTGTCCGCCATGGCCCGGTCCGTGGAGGGCGTCGCGAAGGTGGAGGGCGCGGAGCGCAGCAGCGTGCCCGAACTGAAGGTGATCGTGGACAAGGAGCTGGCCATCGACAAGGGCCTGACCGTGGCCCAGGTGTACATGGCCCTGGCCAAGGAGCTTTCCGGCAGCCGGGAATTCATGACGGTGGATTACAACGGCCGGGAGATCTCCGTCTACATCGGCGACGACCGGCTGGGCCGGCTGCAGCCGGAGACGCTGGAGGCCCTGAACATCCAGACCCAGGTGACCCGCAAGAGCGAGGAAGGGTTGCCGGAGACGGTCACAGAGAACGTGCGCCTGGGGGATATCGCACGCATCGCGGACACGGTGAGTTCCACCAGCATTCACCGGGAGGACCAGCGCAGGCTCACTGCCGTCACGGCCAGTTTGAAGGAAGGCTACGCCGTGAACCTGGTCAGCGCGGAATTGGAGGAGCTGGCGGCCGGATACGACCTGCCGGAGGGCTATTCCATCGAATTCGCCGGTGAGAACGAGGCCATCATGTCCATCATGGACGACATGATCCTGATGGTGCTGGTGGCGCTGGCGTTCATATTCCTCATCATGGTGGCGCAGTTCCAGTCCTTCAAGTCGCCGCTGATCGTGATGTTCACCATCCCGCTGGCGTTCACCGGCGGCCTGCTGGCGCTGCTGCTGACGCGCATGGATTTGTCCGTCATCGCCGTGGTGGGCTTCCTGGTGCTGGCCGGCGTGGTGGTCAACAACGGCATCGTGTTCATCGATTGCGTCAACCAGCTGCGCATCGGCGGGCTTTCCAAGAAAAAGGCCCTGGTGCGCGCAGGAAAGATGCGCCTGCGCCCCATCCTGATGACGGCCATGACCACCATCCTGGGCATGCTGATGATGGGACTGGGCACGGGCATGGGAGCGGAGATGATGCAGCCCATGGCCATCGTCTCCATCGGCGGCCTGGTGTACGCCACGCTCATGACGCTGTTTGTGGTGCCCTGCCTGTATGACCTGCTGAACGGCGAAAAGCTGCGCTCCCGGGAGATCGAGATGATCCGCGAGGCCGCGGGCCTGCGGAGCATGGAGGACGTGCTGAACGGCGACGCCGCCGGGAAGGAACGCCCGCAGGCGCTGCCCGCGCCGCAGCCCGGGGCGAAAGAGCCTGCCCCGCGGGCGGCAAAGCCCGCCGCCAAAGCG
>JAEEGL016290059.1_pt1 | contig 18214 bp, 16 predicted proteins | sample 9134231 | NCBI WGS metagenome assembly JAEEGL01 (sample SAMN16246548, study PRJNA631951) | gut metagenome | biome: gut microbiome; feature: rumen; material: fiber-attached | host: Bos | place: Iran: Karaj | collected 2018-10 | reverse complement strand
GGAATCTCTACGACACGGTAATAGTCGTAGCCACCACGGGCACGACTGGCATACTTCAGACTCCTCATCACCTCACTGACCTTATGAATGTTCAGGCCGTGGTTGACACCACCAGTGAGATACACAGCGATCATCGAAGCGTTCATCAGTTTACAGACCTCGTTGCCACGTGGCTTCCGCAGACGACTGGTAATCAGTTCCTCCTCGGGAGACACTCGTCGGAAAGGCTGGTTACGACGCTCCAACAGCAGCTCCTCATCCTTGGACAGGTAGTATTGGAAACCACTCAGGTACTCCTGATAGAGTTGAGCATACAGCTGTTCGTAGTCGAGTTCCCACTCACGAGGATTATCAATACTGCTGACAAGGTGGCACAACCAACGACGGGTTCCTGTCTTGTCGGTCAAGATCTTCTGTTGGTTACCCGTCGCACAAAACGAGGCCAGACGCGCCTTCTGCTCCCGATAGACCGCATAAGGCCGACGTTCCTTGACATAGAGTGACGTTGCCAGACCTTTCAGCTCGGCCATATCGGCACCATCGATGGCTTCCACTTCCTCAATTTCAACGAGACAATTCTCCGTGAGGGCGATCTTGTCATCCTTCGAGCGGAATGAATTATGGGCATTCTCCCAGAAATATTCATGCAATGGAGGCGGAAGAATATGACGGAAGAAGGTGGTTTTAAAGATGCCTTGCGGTCCAATCAAGGTCAAAATCTCCTGATTGCCTTCACGATCGCTCATCCAAGTGGCCACCATCCCTACAAGCCACTTATGAATGGCCCAATAGAACAACTGTTGCGCCTCTTCATCAGAGGCAAGTACCGTTGTGGCCTGGGCATGGACATGAGCCGACAATTCCACAACCCGGTCAATCCCATCCCACGATGGCAACTGTAGGATATACTCCCGCACCGGATGTACCTGCCTGGCGAAATCACTTTCGATGACACTCTTCACATCACTTGTCAACACGCGTTTGCCTGTGTCTGCTGCCATCCGGCCACGAAAAGTATTGATGACGATGGCATTCACCTGTTGCCAGACATCACTGTTCTTCCACTGATAAAGCATCTGGTCGGTGACCTGATTGTAGTGAACAGTGACATTCTCTGTAAGCCATTGCCGTATTTCAGGCAACGTGACCATGGCATTCTCACGCCCCTTGCTTGGGCGATTCAGTTTCCAAGTACCAAACCACTCCTCATCTTTATACTTATGACGGATGGCAGCCTCACGCTCCTGTCCATCATAATCAGCCCACTCCTGTGAGGCCCAGGGCAACAGTTTGGCAAGTGGCACACCGAAACGGTTGAAGAGATAGGAGGCATGTAGCACATAGTCGTGATGACGGTGGGCTTCCCACAGCAATCCCTTAGCTGCAAGCATCGGTTGGATGCGCTGCCAAGCCTGTTCCGGCTCTGTGGTGTTCGATCCTGGCTGGTAAACCTTACGGGGTTTGCCATGCTCCTGACAGTCACAGTTCTCTGTTACAATGAGATCATCGGCAATGGTGTAAGGTATTGCATCCGGGTTAAAATAAAGTTGAGGATCATTGGCCATCCCCGACAAACGGGTATAGTCGCTGCAAGCCTCGTCATAGGCATGACCTGCCACATTCGACAATTGTTCGTTGCCATAGACGAAAGCCGCCCGCCACGAAGTATCGTCAACCTTCTGCCCTTCCTCGCGATGATACCAATAGAGGATGCGCAATCCTGTACCACTGATAGTCCGATACATCAGCAACACGTGGGAATCGTGACTGAGCCGTTCGAAGGCAGCCTCCAACTCTGCCGGATCACCGATCTTGTCGATGTCGCACATCGCCAGTCCAGTCCATTGCGAAGCCTGTTCAGAACTGTGACCAAGCCCCTTGAAGGTAACAGCCACAGAGAAGGCATGCACGAGACGTTCCTTGATGTTCTTATTGGCAGTCTTTTTGCCCATCGCCACCATTGTCTCACGATATTGGAAGGTACGTTCACGGAGAATTTCATCGTATCGCATCATGCGAACGATCTCACTCAGTGGCACCAACGCGCTGGAGTACGATTTAGGACAGGCAAATAGGCTGACTCTCAATTCTTCGATATTCATACATCGTCCTCCTCAACCGGATCGGCATGTTCGTCGTTGATACGCTCGAAGTCCTTGCTCTCCGCCACTTGGCAGATGTAATCGGCCAACTCGAACATCATGCGCTTGAACTCTTGTTCGGTCATGGCCGCCGCCAGACACAGCAGGAATCGGAAGAAAGTGGAGGCCACATGGTGAAACATGCACTTGGGCATGAACACGTTGCCATTAAAGTGGCCAACTGACTGTACGTCATGGCGGAAGCCGCGGTACATGTTGTCTACATAGCTGAGGATGATCTCAGCCAATTTTCTTAGAAATTGACATTCTGTCATAGTTTTACTTGAGTTAAATTGTTAATAAAAATATTGACGCAATCAGGTCTTATACCAAATTGCGTCGCGAAATTACTATGACTATGATAGCAACAATGACAGAACTGTCACGTTTGGACTAACAAATAGGAAAAATATTTAAGAATTAAGCATTTTAGACATGTTTTAACAATTTCTTGTCAGTTTCCTGTAAATGATATAGACACCCACAAAGATGGTAATCTTGATCAATGGAGAAAGGAGATAGTGTATAGATAGGGCTGGGATGGAGGTACCGAAAATGGCAAAAAAGGCAGTGTCGATGAAGGAAAAGAAGAAGACATAGTGAGCCAGATAGATGAAATAGGCAGAGTCACAAACAACCGACGGGAGGCGTCTGTTAGTTAAGGTGAGGATTCTATAGGCCAGGCAGAATACGGCAATGGCACCTGTGAGCCGAAAACAGAGCATCAAGGAGGAGAAAATGGATGTGCTATAAGTCAGCAGCATGGAGATGGCAAACAGTACACTCAGCACATAAGCCGGGATCTCCACACGTCTGAGTGATGCGACTAAATTCATCTTGCGGATACTCAAGAATGCACCGAAGGTAAAGAAATAAATGGCATAAGCCGAAAGACCAGGGATAAAGGCATAGACACCGGATAGATAAAGGATGGTGAGCAATCCCATCAGCCAATAGCCCAACTTGCGTATTAATATATATAAAATAGGTGTAAGCAGGGAGACGACCATCAGATCACGCAGGAACCATAGTGGCATATTGGCAGGAGCCGTCATCATCTGTTCTTGCCCGAACCAGTCAATCTGTATGCCTGCCGGTTTCCAATATGCCCAGAACATACTCCAACTGAACGTTTTCAGTTTGATCGCCATCAACAGATTCCAAATCAGATAGGGAATTAGCAAAGTTTTAAGTCGACGCATTATTTTCTGTTGGTAAAAACGAATCATGGGGACAGGTCCATGATCGCTCATATCGAGCGAATCACGCGACCTGTCCCCATGATTCGTCCTGAAAAACAGATACCCCGACATGATAAAGAACACCGGCATTGCCACCTTTACCAACGTCTGGCTTATCAAAAGTCTCACAAATTCATAGGTATTCCACTCCGGCGTCAGTAACGAGAGCCCCTCCTCCACCCCGCCGTAGCTATGGGCAAAGGTGACAAGCACAATCATCGGAAAACGCAGTTGCCGAATTACATCGTATTGAGAGATACTATTGTTTCCGTTCATTTCATTTGCAAAAATAGTAAAAAAAAGGATAATAAGAAATAAGAAACGAAAAAAAATGCCTTGCGGTAGCAAATTATTCACTATTCACTTTTTACTATTCACTTTTTTTCGTACTTTTGCAATATGAATGGGCGTATTAACTGGATAGATTGGGCGAAGGCATTTGCAGTGTGCAGTGTGGTGTTCTGCCACCTGCCACAGTCACAGGAGTGGTTCTACTATCGCTACTTACAGGCCACGACCATCACCGTATTTTTTTTCATTTCGGGTTATTTAAAGAAAGACCACGGAAGTACGAGTGCCAATTGGAAACGGTATTGGTCGGGACTCATTGCGCCCTATCTGCTTTATAACGTCCTTATCTATCCTTATTGGTTCGTTAGGTATTATATGCAATATGGGATGCCTGATTGGTCCGCAGCCATGAAACCCTTCATCGGTGCCATCCTGTTTGAGCATGAGAACGCCTGGGCAGAGCCGTTGAACGGACCACTGTGGTATCTGCCTGCGATACTTATGATGCACCTGATTATTGACGGATGCCGGAAAACGCGCCATCAACACCTCATTATGATTGGGCTCTGTATCGTGAGTTATTTTCTATATGCGGCTAATAAAGAATATGAGTTCTTACCGAACCTGACACCTATGGGACTGTTTAGGCGGTTGCCTTATTATTACTTAGGATATGTTATGGGACCATGGAGGAGAGAGAATCAAGGGGACTGGTCCATGATCGCTCGATACGAGCGAATCACGCGACCTGTCCACCTGATTCTCCTCATGGCAGGCTGTTTGGTAATGAGCTTGGTGTTTTTCGAATGGCATTTGCATGAAGATCGCATCCTGATACATGCCGCCCTGTTCTATCCTGTGAATATCGGGTTGTTGTTCGCCCTGCTGTGTTTCTGCAAACTATTAGACCATTGGCATTGTTCATTTGTGACGAACCTGTCCATCGGCACCTTGGTGATTATCGGTCTGCATATCATTCCCATTGGCATCATCAACTTTTCACTTTTCACTTTTCACTTTTTACTTCATTCCGACTATGCAGGTTATTATTGGTATGAGGCTCTAATAATTACCATCTTCATCATCGCCCTACTATATCCCATCATCCTATTTGCCCAAAAGTACGTTCCTGTACTGATTGGAAAAGACAAATCATTCAATTATGGAACAGCCCAAAGCAAATAGAATAGAATATATTGATGCCCTGCGAGGAATGGCGATGATTCTGGTTGTCTATTTTCATATCGCAGCCTACGGCTTCGGGTCGTATGAACTGGGGTATAACGATATCATCGAACGATTCCGCATGCCAACTTTCTTTTTTATCAGTGGATGGTTGTTCTATAAGGGTGGAAGAATCTGGAACAGGCAGAATATCACGGGTATGATCCGCAAAAAGTTCATCGTGCAGATTGTTCCTACGGTAGTCTTTATGTTACTTTACCTGACAATGTTCAACCTATTGGATATCAGTTCGTTCGGCAGCGACAAGAAAGGCTATTGGTTTACGTATGTCCTGTTCGAATATTTTGTCATTTACATTCTGGCCGAAGCACTATTCAACCGACAGAACTCCACAAAGGGCGAGATGCGTGTCTTAGCCCTCATGCTAATTTTCTCCATCTGTGCCTTTTACTATGCCAAATTCTACACTCGCTATACAATAGAATTAGGAGTATGGAAGGACATCTTAGGGTTTTTCAGCTTCGTCAAAATCAGGCATATCTTCTTCTTCTGGATGGGCACGTTTGTCAGGAGGCATTTCGACCAATTTATCCGACTCACAAACAACCGCTATATCACGGCCATACTCATTGTCCTATTCACTGCCATCATCATATGGCCAGCAGTGTTGTCCATCAACGGTTTGGAATACATCGCCTATCTGGTTGCAGGCATTTCCGGTACCATCATTTGTTTCACCTTCTTCAGAATCCACGAACGTTATTTCTCGCAAGAAACATGGTACGGTCGGGGATTACAATTAATTGGCAGGCGAACATTGGATATCTATCTGACACATTATTTCGTGTTACCGTATGACCTCGTACCCCCGTACCCCCGTACCCTCGTACCCCCGGATATACTATTTGTTCCCATGGCACTCATCCTTGCCCTCTGGGTGGTTATCATCAGTCTGCTGATCAGTAGCATACTCAGAGTAAGTCCCATACTGGCCAAGTACCTGTTTGGCGCCAAGTAAGCCAAACAGTTTGTGCCAAGCTGGCATGATGCGGTCAGCCTGATAACGTTGTGAAGAACGGACTGCCGCTTGCCCCATTTGTTGGCGTACCTTTGTATTCTCAATTAGCAGACAAACCTTGTCCGCAAAGTCTCTAATATCACGATTTCTCACCAGGAAACCGTCAACACTATCTGTGATGATATCTGCAGGACCATAGGCACAATCAAAGGCGACAACCGGCAAACCGCAACTCATTGCCTCGGGAAGAACCATACCAAAAGGCTCATAGCGGGATGTAAGTATAAACATGGCATGTTGCTGATAGACATCCAAGATATCAGCAGTCGGAGTATGAACAGTGATGCCATTGCCATCCTCTTGGAGTTGTTGCCATAAAGGCTCTTCACCATCTCCTTTATCACCATAGACATGCAGTTGCCAATCGGGATGACGCTGTCGAATTATTTGCCAAATAGCTAACAGACTACCAATATCTTTCTGTCGAGACAATCGTCCGACAAAGACAACGGACTTGGATTGGTTGTCACGAAACATCCCTGTTTCGTTCAGATGGACGACATCAGGAATCACATAAACCGACTTATTCAGCTTCCGCCATTCCACAGCATCGCCCTCCGTCAAAGCCACCACAGCCTGTACTCTTTTGGCAGACAGGTTCATCCACCATGTATGCAGTCGTCGGAATAACCCAGCACCTTCAAATCGACTTGTCCAAAAAGATGAGTGGGATTCAAATACCAAGGGAGTATTCCCTTTGACTTTAAATATGTCCTTAACAAATTCTATTCTCGGGCATACGATCACGTCTGGTTTGATATCATCCAACTGTTGCCGGATGCCTTTCCTGCAATCACGATGCAGTCGTCTCAGCGACATCAATCGGCGGATGCCCGAAAACTGATACTGGGAATAAAAGGGAATATTCAGATCCATATAAGTCACCTTATTATCCAATGAGAAAGGAAAGGGGTGTTCACCTTGACATATCGTCAGCATAAACACCTCATGCCCACCATGGCAGGCGAGATAATTGGCCTTCTCAACCAAAACCCGTTCCAACCCGCCCCAAATGGCTAAGGCATCGGTGACATATAGGATTTTCATTTTCACTTTTCAAATTTCATTTTTCGCTTCTCATGACTAAGTTTTCGTCACTATCTTCGTAATGATCCTTCTTGAAAAAGATACGGGTGATGCCACGTCCCTGAACCTTGACATGTTGAACAAAACTCTGCCAGATGGATTGGGAACCGATGGTGCCATATCCCGTGACGGGACGAGCTTTCCGATTATACAAAAAAGTGACCTTTCCGAAAGGTTTCAATGACAAGGCCAACGAACCATCTTCACCACGTCGGATATCTGTCCGAATCTTCACTTTCCGCGCATAACCCGCGTTGAAAGCAAAGACCATACCACGGACACAGAGTTCTGGGCGTTTGAAATGTTGGACATATAAGAAGAGATCGCGCACCAATTCAAAAAGATGCAATCCTAAGGCGGAATGACTTTCATCTGGGAAGAAACTCCAAAACGAACTGACGCAAGAGACATCAGAACGAGTCAGTTTGGTCATCATCAAATCAATATAAAGAGGAGGATAGAACGTGTCGGCATCAATACAGAAATGATACTTACCCTTAGAATGATCCAACCCACACTGCCGGGCAAAACCAGGACTTTGTTTCAATTCGTTGTAATATGGAAGTCCTAACCGCTGGTAGACTTGCTCCGTCTGGTCTTTGGAGTTATTATTCACACCCAAGATTTCTATCGGATAATTGGTCTGGAGTTCACTCAGTGACCAGAGACATGCAGCCAAACGCATCTCCTCATTATACGCAATAACCACCACAGAGACCAGCGGTTCCGAACTCTGCTTTGCAGCCAACTGCGTTTTGATCCGGTCAAGCACTTCATTGGGAATCTCCATATAGGATTTCCCATAGATGCTGAGATATTTTTCGTACCACTTTGCCATAATAGAAGTAAAAATTAAAGGTGAAAAGTGAAAAGTAGAGAGAGATTTCTCATCTTATCAAGATAACGAACTAACGTCACACACAACCATGCCGGCAGACTGCCAAGCAGATACAAAGTCAGATTCTTCCATCTAGACTGACGGAAATGACAGATCTGCCTAAAGGTTGCAGGATGCGCCAACATTGCCCTAATTTCGTCATCTGATATAGAAGGAGTAATATCCTGTTGTCGTTTCAACACATGACTGGCCATATAAAAGCCCGTCATCACGATGTTGTAACAACGATTGGGGAAATAAACCTTATTATATAATATAGAGGATGTCTCTCGCAAGTAATCAATGGTTCTGGCATTTCTCCGGATCTCTTCCCTTGGAATCTGATTCCGTTGCTGATAACGGGAAAGGGAGTCCTCATGGCACAAATAAGAATAAGTGATATCCGGCAACAAAACCGCCCTGGATACGAACGTCACCAAATTGAAAGTAAAGACAAAATCTTCCCAATAGTCGGTATTAATAAAGCGATGTTGATGATCTCGCAAAAGGGAAGTCTTGACGAGATAATTACATGCAGAAGCCTGAATACCAGCGTACTTCCGATAGGCAAAAGAAGCCAATAGATCCTCCCCCAACAACTGGAGTTCCGGATACCGAAAGACCTCCCTTCCCCCATCTGTACCGATCTTTTCGTATGAGCCAAAAGCGATTTCAGACTCAAATCGTTGAAGGCTATCCATCAGCAAAGTAATGGTATTCGCCGCAATCACATCGTCTGCATCCATGAAATAAAGATAAGCTCCTGATGCTTCTTCTATGATACGGTTTCGAGCTGCTGATACTCCTAAATTATAATTATGAGTAATAAGGCGGATAGCTGCACCACGGGAGTGATTCTTCCGAAAATCTTCCACTATCGCCAAAGAACCATCTGTACTGCCATCATCCACTAACAAAAACTCGATGGACGAATAAAACTGCGCTAAAGCCGACTCCAATGCTCGAGACAGATATTTCTCTGCCTGATACACTGGGATTCCTATGGTCACATCATACCTCATTTCCACACAATTCTCAAAGACTCTAATTCTTGATCACTTTTTCAAATAGGTCTGTCCACTGATTTGTGAGAGTCGTCATATCATATCGTTGTGCCGTCTGAAGTGCCTGTTGGCCCAATCGTCTCCTCAGGTTCTCGTCTGCCATCAATGCCAGAAGTTTCTCTGCCAAGACATGCACATCAGTAGAAGGAACCAAAAGACCGTCGACACCATCAGTGATAATCTCATCAGGACCGGCAGAACAGTTAAACGACACTACTGGCAATCCACATGCCATTGCCTCTACCAAAACCATACCGAAACCCTCAAAACGGGAACTTAACACAAAGATAGAACTTTCCAAATAGACCTTGACCACATCTTCTACCGGGCCATTCAGATGACACTGATTTGTATCAATTCCCAACTTCGTCATCAACTGACGATAATCTGTCTGATCTCCCTGACCATAGATGTCCAGTGTCCATTCGTTAACTTCTTTAACTTCCTCTAACTTCTTTAACTTCTCAATATCCGCCCATGCTTGTAACAACAGGTCGTATCCTTTCTGATAGGCATAACGACCGATTGTCACAACCCTTTTGGAACACTTTTCACTTTTCACTTTTTCACTATTCACTTCTATCGTGATCGGATCAGGTATCACTGTCACATTCGACAGTTCTGGCCAAGAGTCTTTGCTCTTATCCGTCAGGACCACTAACTGATCCAGCCGCTTCAACTTGCCCACCAAGTTCTTCATCCAGAATCTAGCAAAAAGTCGTTTCAACCCATTTGAATCGTTGACTTCAAAATTGCGGTAATTAGCCCTGTTCACATGCAGTTCACCAATCTTTTTGCTACCATCTGGGATATCCGTTAGGAAATTGATCTCGCGTCGAAGCATACTGATGGTAATATCCGGTCGGATACGCATCAACTCGGTTGCCAACAGTCTCTTATACTGTTGTTGCTTGGTCAGGTAGAGAAATACCTTTTTAACAAATGAGGCTTTCCATAACTCTTCAAAGCCCAATTCGAAATTGATGACCTTCACCTTATCGGACAAAGGAAAAAAACAAGCGCCTCGCTTACCCTCCGTCACAATAATCGTTACATCATACCCCAACTGTTCCGCAAAATAGCTTGCCTTATAAGACACTACTCGTTCTACGCCGCCAGCCGAATAAAGGGCCGGGGTACAAAATACGATTTTATAGGGTCTGGAGCTCAACATGTCTTCTTTGGGATATAAAGATACAAAAACTTGCACATTTTATACAGATATTAGCATTATTTAATAATCCATCCAAAGTATTTCAACGCTTCACACTTTTTTTATTGCTGTATTAAAACTGTTTCTCCAAAGACAAAGTCCATTATTTGCTAATTCCTTCCAACACTTTTTACTGCAATATCTCTAAAAATAGTCCTCAAGAGATATTTACCCAATGAAACATCATCATATTCAGGTTCATCTGATATTTTAAGGATTGGTATCTCAATATATTTTAGTCTATTTGTCTTAACATATAGATTTAACAAACGTTCAGCAATGAAACCAAACAATCGCTTTTGATACGGAGGATAACATGTTATATCTATTCTCCCTTCCAACTCACCCAATATAGAGAATAACCAATTACAATATTTGTCAAACTCTTCCCAGTTCATGACAAACATATTATATGGCGAAAAAAGATTGCTCTTAACAAAAAACTTCCAGAAACCTTCAAGATATTTTGGAGGTAATGTTTCGCGAATGACATCACCTAATATTCTGAAATCTGGACTATAATGTCCTTCGCAATACTGCAAATACAGAGACGTGTGCAGATGTTTCGGTTTTGCAATAACACATCCTCCTCGTTTCAAACACAACTGGACCTTTGAACTAATATCAAGATTTAGTGAGTCAAATCGATCCGTTGTTACTGTAGTAGATGGAAAAAAACGACGACCAATATGATTAAAATCAAAATAACGCCTATAATGACACATTCCAATATAATCAACATCCTTCAAATTTTTCCAAGCCCAATACATCCCTGTCAACTCACAATAACTGGCATTTTTTATACTTATGTTATCACCCTCATTATCAGGTTGCATCTTAAGATTTACAGAAGAAATAGCCTTCCCCACCTGAATAGGCATAAAAATGTCAGATTCTTTACAAATGTCATTCTTATGACAACATACAATTATAGTGGTCTTTCCCATATTTCCCGTTGTTCAATTATTTATTCCTTTTTACAAATTTGATTAAACAAATCAAGCCATTTTTGCATAATAATATTCTTCTCATAATGTCGCATATCTTCACGAGCTTTTGTACCCATCAAAAGACGTTCTTCTGTATGACTTAACATCCAAAAAATCTTTTCTCCCAACTCCTTAACATTACCATTTTCAACCAGTAATCCTGTTTGTCCATCATTAATAATATCTTCTGGCCCGTATTTACATTTAAACGATACACAGGGGATACCACAAGACATCGCCTCTCCCAACACTAATGGGAATCCTTCAAACCGCGAACTAAGTACAAAAAAATCACTATTCTGGTATTCATCATAAATATTTATTACCGGAGGATGAATTTTGATACGATTAGCCAAATCTAATTTTTGTATTTTTTCTGTAAGAATTGATTTATCAGGACCATCACCAAATATTTCAATTTTCCAATCCACACATCTCTTAGCGATCAATGCGAATGCATCAATCAGCATATCATAACCCTTCTGTTCTTGTAAGCGCCCGACGCAAATTATCCGATGTTTAATTTCATTATGCGGCAAGACTTTATCAGGATAAATTGTCACCGGATTTGGAATAATGATAACTTGAGAAGAATACACCATCCAATCGTATGCATCTCCTTTCGTTAACACAACTAATTTATCTGCTTTGGCGACTTTTCCTAAAATCCACTTGTCATATACAGCAGCTATCGAACAAAGAATCTTATTTTTCCTATAGTCATAAGATTTCATTATTGTGTGACATGCCACATGTGATTCCACTATTTTAAAAGCTTTTGTTTTAACATAAAGAATAATATCCATCAACTTAATGGAATAGGTCGTCGAGATAAGAATATCCGGATGAATTTCATCAATTATTCCCTGAAGTCGCGAACGGAAAAGTCTACGCAAACGAATAAGAGAGAAAGCACGTTTTAGTAATCCATATCTCTCTGTCTCAAAGAAACGAGTATCTAAATCAATATGTTGGATCGAGGGATGAAGCGGGAATGCTTTAGGATGCTTACCCTGTTCATAAGTAATGAGTGTTATCGCATAACCATGCTCTGCCAGATAATTCATTTTATCAGACATCACACGTTCTGTGCCAGCCTTCATGGCAAATGATTTTATGATATAGACAATATTCATTGCTTTTTAAATTTCCTTGGCATTAAAACCTCCTCCATTTTTCGAACGAATTTCTGACCAAATAGTTTAACCAAGCAAGCCCTTGTCCTATAATAAACTCTTGCTTTGTGGGAGAACCATGAATTTTGATAATGATGGATGGCATAAGTATATGGAGTAATTTCCACCTCCCGAGAATCGAAAACTTTGGGGGAGAAGAAAACATCATTGAACTCGAGAACTTCTTTCTGCATATCCATATTACGAATATTTAGGCTCTCCTCCACTGTTAGTACACGAACAGGCTTAATCTGTTCTATCTGGCGAATCATAATAGCAGGTACTGTCTGAATATTCAGACTTCCATCTTCATTAATAAAATGTCGATCTTGATAGTAGTCAAGACATTGCTTAATCCAATCGCACCCTTTCTCTGCGCCCATGATTGCAGCCTCTGGAGTTTGTGCTTTTTCCACACCCACAAAATAGGGCAAATCAAGCAAATCATCAAAACTCTTCAACACCTCTACATCTGAGTCAAGATAAATGCCACCAAAATGATAGAGGGCATAGAATCGGATATAATCTGCAGCAAAAGCATATTTCTTCTTCTCAAAAGCCTGTCGAACCCAGATTGATGAGTTTAAATCAAAACGGTTGGTATCCCATAGAATAATCTCATAATCCGTTAAATGCCTTTTCCACGTCTTAAGGCACTTTGCGATTTTGGGTGGATACGGATCACCGCTTAACCAACAGAGATGAATAATTTTAGGAATCATTTCGTGAATTGTTTTTATTAATTTTTTCCGCAAAATTACTGTTTTTTATGTAAACTGCCAAATTTTATGTAAAGTTTCAAAGAAAATAGTGAGAAAAATGATGGTTTTCTTGGTCGAATAAAAAAAAAGGTGTACCTTAGCGCAAAAAATAACATCATTTCAATTATGGGTGATTATAAATGTAATGTCACGGCAGGTTTACTAGTTTATGGTCTGGAGAAATATATCCGCATATCAATACTATCTGTTTTGAATCAAATCTTTCAAGATAAACTTGAGGTCTTGGTCATCGATGACTTAAAGTCAAAAAGATGTTTGGATATTGTACGCGGGATGCAATATTCCCACCCTACAGTTGAATGATTAGTTTTTTACACAACCCTCAAACATGTATGGAGATGTATCTTTTGGTAAATGGAAGCATTTAATCTAAAATATTCTTGTCAGATTTGCGTTGGTATGCCGGTTTGGGGCGTAGAAAAGTATATTAAACGCTGTTTGCTGTCAATACTTGACCAAGATTTTGACGACATGGAAGTCTTGGTTATCAACGATTGCACACCAGATAAATCTATTGATATAGTAAAAGGAATCGCAGCAAGTCATCCAAATGGGGTGAAAATCAGGATTGTTGAACAGCCTCAAAACATGGGTTGCTGGGCAGCAAGAAATAAAGTATTAGACGAAGCAATAGGAAAATACATTTTACTAATAGATAGTGACGACTATTTTGCAGAAGGAGCTATAACAAAATTGTACAGGCGAGCAGAAGAGACCAACGCTGATCCCATCCTCTCTATCTCGCATTTGTTAAAATGATTGATAAAGCAAAAAACAGATATAATATGAAAGTACTATTCCTCATATTTCACGGATTCGACCCTAATAATGGTATTAGCAAAAAGATTAGCTATCAAATGGAAGCGCTGAAAGCCAATGGTCATGAGGTACATTTGTGTTATATGGATGAGAACGGTTCTAAACATAGAATTGTTGATGACACAATCATAGCGGATTACGGAAGCGGAAAGATAGGTAAGATTCTGAAAAGGACGGAATTCGGCACCATCGTGGATTATGCTGTCAAGGTGGGGATAGAATTCGTCTATATCCGTTCCAATCATAACGCCAATCCCTTTACCATTCACATGGTAAAACGGATGAAGAAAGCAGGAATGAGAGTGGTGATGGAAATACCAACCTTTCCTTATGACCATGAATATTTTGACAGATGGATGCAACGACAACTGATACAAGACAAGCTATTCAGGAACCAATTTGCCAAACAGTTAGATGCCATCGTGACTTTTACTGAAAATAATTCAATATTTGGACAAAAGACAATCAAAATATCGAATGGTATCGAATTTGATTCGGTGAGAATGAAGGAAGGACGTCATCATCCCACCAATGAACTACACCTCATCGGTGTGGCAGAGATTCATCGCTGGCATGGATTTGACCGAGTAATCAAAGGACTGGCAGAATATTATACTACGCCAAGGGATATGAAAGTCTATTTTCATGTTGTTGGCTATTTTTTCTCTCCTATTGAAGAGGAAGAGATTACAAGCATCATAAAGGAGAACCATCTGGAACCATATATTATATTGTATGGCAAAAAACATGGAGAAGAGCTGGATAAGATATTTGACCAATGTGACTTCGGCATAGGCAGTTTAGGAAGACATCGCGTAGGTATTACTGATATTAAGACATTAAAGAATCGAGAATATGCAGCTCGGGGAATCCCTTTCATATATTCTGAAAACGATACTGATTTTGATAAAAAACCATATGTCTTAAAGATGCCTGCAGATGAAACTGCAATCAACATTGAGGATATTATCCGTTTCTATCAACATTTAAATATCTCACCACAAGAAATCAGAAGTTCTATAGAGAATCTGTCATGGAAAAATCAAATGAAAAGGGTAACAGACGCATTATTTACGTAACGAGCGACCTGCTAATAGAGATTCGTAAAACTCATGCCAAAGAGGCATGATGTTTTCTGAATTATATTTCTTTGATTCTCGTCTTGCATTGAAAGCCATACGCTGGCGCTCTTCAACATGTTCTATCATCGAACAGATGGCAGCAGCCATTTCGTTAATATCAGCATGAGGTACCAAGACACCTGTTTCCCTATCCTGAATGATAGATCGCGGACCATATTTGCAATCAAATGATATCACGGGTAAGCCACAAGACATCGCTTCTATCAACACCAAGCCAAACGACTCATAATGGGAAGACATCACATAGAAATCACTCTTGGTGTAACAAGAATAGATATCATCAGTCGCCTGATGCAAATAAACATTGTTTATTTGATATTGTTTAACCTGCTCCTGTAACCGTTGATAATCGCCTACACCACCATCATGACTCCCATATATATGAAGAGACCAATCATGGTGTGTATTTTGAACTATTCGCCACGAATCCAACAACATATCATAACCTTTCTGATAGGCATAACGACCTACACTAATCACACATTTGTGAACATGGGTTTTGTCTGGCTCTTGGTTAGGAAAAGTAATCAACATATTAGGGATACATACAACTTTATCATTCAATCCCCAATCCTTCCTTTCAGCTTCCGTCATCACTACAATCTTATCAAACTTCCATATGGCAGATAATAGCTTCATCTTCATCATTCTTTCCTTAAAGCGTTTCCAGAAACGAGGGAATTTCTTGACATCTTCAAAATAGGCAGACTGTCCACAATGGCACTCCACAATACGAAATCCTTGAACTGTTGAAGAAAGAACAGCCTTCAAATCTGCAACATGCAAATCTGCACAAACAATGATATCCGGATTCAGCTTCTCCAATGTCTGATTCAACACTTTCCTAAAAGTTCGCTCACTCTTGTACCTGTCATAATACTGATAGATGCCATGAAAAGAACAACGAGAGATATAACGAGTGGCCAAATCGACATGATGGACTTTATCAGATATCGGGAATGATAAAGGAGCACCGTATTGATTGTAGGTTATCAAATACACATCATATTCTTGATGCTCAGCCAACAAACTTAACTTTTGAGACCAAACACGCTCCACTCCATTCAGTGACTTGAAGTTATTGCACAAGAATGCTATCTTCATCGTAAATTTTTTGCAAACTTACGAAAAAAAATTGGTAATATCAATATTTTATCGTATTTTTGCACAAAATAAACGAAAAATGAAGAAAATTTGCTTTCTTGTGGACAGTATTTTCACGATTGGTGGGGTACAAAGGGTGACGGCAGTCATAGCAGGGGCCTTGGCTAAGGACTATGACGTGACTATCGTGACCTTTGACCATCCCGAGGAAAAGGATTTGTCATTGTACCTGTTAGCGGATTATCCTATCAAATACCAGTTCATATCGTATCCCGACATCTGTCCAACCAAAACCAGGCTATGTAAGGTTTATAGTTTTTTTTACAAGAAGATAATGCCCCAATGTAGACTGACGTCAGATCTCTATGCTCATAGTTCATTTCCTAAAGAGCGACGGGATACACTGACAAAGGCTCTCCAAGAAGGGGGATTTGATGCCGTGATAGGTGTACACGCCTTCCTTGCCATGAGACTGGCAACCATCAAGAAGGAACTGGGGAACACAAAGGCCATCGGATGGATCCATAACTCTTTCGAGGCACTACTCAGCAAAGGATCACCTTACATAGGAACGGAACTGAGATACCATTATGGCAGACAATTGCAGAAGCTGGATGAGGTGGTAGTGCTATATCAGCAGGATGCAGAGATGTACCAAAAAGCGTTTGGCTTCAGGCCATCCACCATTTACAATCCCTTGACACTGAAACCTGGTCCACTATCAGATGGACATCAAAAGAAATTCTTGGCTGTGGGGCGTTTCTCTCCGAAACATAAGGGCTTCGACTTGCTAATTCAGGCATTTGCGTTGTTTGTCCAAAAGAACCAGGAATGGCAATTGGACATTGTCGGTGACGGACCGGAAAAAGACCAATTGGCACAACTGATTATAGAGAACAGCTTACAGTCACGCATCCAACTTCATCCCTTCACCAACGAGATTCAAGTGTACTATTCTTCTGCCAGTATCTATGTGCTCAGTTCACGATGGGAAGGGTTTGGATTGGTTATGGTTGAAGCTATGGCTCATGGACTTCCTGTCATTTCTTCGGATCTCCCAAGTAGCAAAGATATCTTAGGCGATTTCGGTCTGTTCTTCAAAAATGGAGACATACAAGAACTGGCTCAACGGTTGGAAGATGCCACACATTTAGACTGGCAAAAGAAATCGGATGAAGCTATATCAATTGCTCAGCGATTTGATATCAATGAAATCGCCGGGCAATGGAAAAAGCGGCTATAGGTAAGTTTGAGGGTGATCAGACCACCCCTGACAGAAGATTGCTCCATGATTAGACCACCCCGCCCTACGGGCACCCCTCCTACTCAGGAGGGGAAAAGAGTCCCATCACCTTCTCCACAATCGGGGCCATATCGTAATACTTGTATTCTGCCAGATGACCGCCGAGGATAAGGTTCGGCTCTTGGTCGGCTAGGTCCTTATACTGCTGATAAAGGGACATGTTCCGATCGTCATTTACACTGTAATACGGTTCCATGCCTTCTTTCCATTCAGATGAGTATTCACGGGATATGACAGTCTTCGGACACTTATAGACTTCGTCGCCAAACATCTCGAAATGCTTGTGCTCGATGATACGGGTATAGGGCACCTCTGCATCAGTGAAATTCATAACAGCATTTCCCTGGTAGTTGGGCATGTCAAGAATCTCCTCCTCAAAACGTACCGTACGATATTCCAGTTTGCCGAAACGATAGTCATAGTATTCGTCCAATTTCCCAGTGTATAGTATCTTATCGGCAATCTGTTCCCAATGCAGACGATCGTCAAAGAAATCGGTATTCAACTTGATATCTACACCCTCGAGCATACCATCAATGAGTTTATTGTAGCCTCCCATCGGAATGCCTTGGAATCGGTCGTTGAAATAGTTATTGTCGTGGACAAAACGAACCGGCAGGCGTTTAATGATAAATGCAGGAAGTTCGCTACACTTCCGCCCCCACTGTTTCTCAGTATAGCCCTTGATCAGGATCTCATAGATATCCTTGCCTATCAACAACTG
>JAEEGL014138184.1_pt1 | contig 18214 bp, 12 predicted proteins | sample 9134231 | NCBI WGS metagenome assembly JAEEGL01 (sample SAMN16246548, study PRJNA631951) | gut metagenome | biome: gut microbiome; feature: rumen; material: fiber-attached | host: Bos | place: Iran: Karaj | collected 2018-10 | reverse complement strand
TGTAATCTATTTTATTGGACTCATCGCGCCCGTAGGAATAATCGGGGGCGACGTAGCAGAACTTTTTATCGCCGATATCGCTGCGGCAGCTGTATTTGCTTCGGCAGTCCTTGTCTTTTTTGCATTTTTTCAGACAGTAGCTGATGGCATCCGTAAAAGAGACGCACACGGCATCTTCGGGACATTCTTCGTCTGATTCGCAGTTGTTGACCAGACAGTATCCGCCCGGCGAATCCGTGTCGCAGACCGTTCCCGAAGGGCAGTCATTCGAAGTCGTACATTTGTCGCCGATCTCGGCTTCGCAGCCCATCAAAAGGGCAAATGTCATGAGTAGGAGGATTAGGTATTTCATATCATCGGATATCTGAAAATCGAAATGCGATGCCACACAAAACCTGCGCATAGCACCTGAATCCCGCGAAATAAGCGGTTTTGTGCATTCTGTCAAGGGAAACGGATTGTGGGGTTTGCAATCCGCGTACTCTCAATGAAATGTACAGCTGCATGCAAACAAATCAAGCAATCCGCGAGCCGTATGTGCTGTGGCACATAGGCGAGCAGAGACGTGCCGCGGCACGTCTCCGGCGGGGCGTATTCCGCAGGAATAGCGCCGCCTTTCAAAAAAAGCCCACAAAAGAATGATTAAAACAGATCAGATTCGTCTATGAGCTCTTCGAGTTCCATGATGGCGATATCCGTGCGCGTGAGCGGCGCCGTGCATTTGCAGTCATCCTTGATGCACTGAAGGATGGGGCATGAAGCAGAAATGCGGGACAGTCTCTGCTGATCCATGGGCGACAGAGGATAGTTGCTGTTGGTATAATAATCTTTGCTGCAGGTCGTGTCGCAGATGGTATGAAGCTCGTAATCGTGCCAAATCCCGTCCTCACAGACAGCCAGATACTGATTCGTGTATACTTTTAGATGTTCCCGGTAACAATTGTGTTCGGTACAGGATATGGACAGCAGCGCTGCGATCACGAAGCCTGCAGTGAGTGAAAATCTTACGATATGTGATTTCATGGTCGTGACCTCGTATATGTTAATAGTTGTAGATGAGGTTGAACGCCGGCTGGATGCTCTGGCGGCCTGTCAGTCCTTCGTATTGGAGGGCTGCACCGATGGCGATGTGATCGGTCAAAGTCGCGTTGATGCCGAGCGAGAATTTGGCGGCATGGTTGGTAACACCTTTATCCCGGTCGGTTCTCAGTCCGAAATATCCGAGAAAACCGACGCCGAGAGAGAGGAAAAGTGATTTTGACAGTGGGATAAAGCCGTAGAGCATGATGCCCGCGCCCGCGAAATAACCATCCCAGTCGCCTTGTTCAACGGCGAGGTATTTAAAGCAGATATCGTCTGCGCTCGTGATGCGCTGCGGGCAATGGTAGTGCGGATCGTCTTCCATCACAGCGCCGCCGCGAAGCATGAGTTCCAGATAAGCACCAAAATATTTCAGGGTGAAACCGATATCCAGCGCAGCTTCCAGACCTGCGCCCGGAAATTCAACGGATGAACCACCGCTGGTTAACTGCTTCTCCTTTATGGCATAGTAGGGACCAACGTTCATGAGGAGCGAAAAGGCTGCACGCGTATCGTCGTCGGATGTTGGCATTGCGGAAGTTGGTCGCTCTTCTTCTGGCTGCAGCATCATTGGCTGCGCGGGGGCCTGTACGTACACATACTGTATCGGGGCTGGCTGGACTGGTGCCGGTGATGCTGCGGGCATCGGTACGCTTTCCTGCGGTGCTGCAGCTGCGGGTTGTGCGTTCGCATTGACGTCCTCAGCCTGGGCCATTGCGGCCGCCGGGATGCAGAGTACGCCGGTAATCAAAATGGCAAATAACCATTTGGCAATGTTCATGGTGAGATCCTTTTTTACAGGCAAATATGCCGGGGATAAAATGGGCAGCGCGATTAACGAAGCAGTCGATTGTTCATTCAAAATTCTACGCAAAAACAGAGTCTAACAAGCCCAAAAAACAAATTCAATACAGAAGGGAAGACAGATTACAGTTCGGGGGAGGGGGCGACGGGCGTAACTCCAGAAAATGGCGAATTGAAGTGTCCCCCGTGTCCCCTGCACCATCGGGGAAAGGAAACTTGCACCCCCCGGGGTGGGGGGCTATACTGACTTTACAAAATGGGGGGCTTGCCATAGCCCCAAATCACCCCCCCACATTGGGGGCTGGTGATACCGGATCATAATCATGCGCGTGTGCCTAATTGTATCCTAAATGTTACCCGCACATGTGGGAGGATTTAGCTGTTATTCCCTGAATAACTGTGCCTGTACGCTTGTGATGTATCATTGGCGTGCAGCGGAAATGTGGAGGGATTTCCCCCACGGGGAGAAGAAAGGCAGTTTCAACGCGGGAGAATGAGCATCCGAAAGGGGTGCCGCACATGAGATAAACTTGAAGTGTATCCATGTGATTCTCAAAAAATTCAGCGTTCCCTGTCGTAGTGTACCCTGTTTTAGCTTTTGCCGCATCTTGATGCAGCAATCTGAATAACTCAGGCCATTTCGGGATTATCTGTATCCAGATTTTCCCGGATTAGTGTGTCTGTCGCCTGATTATTCATAAAACCTGTAACCCATTCAACAACCGCGGCGTTCATTCGCCGGAGGAGGAGTCTATGCGTGTATCCATATCATGTCCCTAATTGTAATTATCGTTTGAGCATTCATAAAACCTAACCCATTCAACACATTTTCGGCGTTCATTCGCCGAAGGAGGAACTATGAGTACAACCAAATCATGTCCGTATTGCAAGGAATCTATCGACAAAAAAGCTACAAAATGTCCGCATTGCCAGTCAAATCTGGGATCCGGATGTGCAGGTCTAATCAAGGGATTTATCATTTTTATATTGATATTATTCGTGATTGGTATTGCTGCCGCATCGATGGTCAATAATGACCCCGAAACTGTCAGCAGTCCGAAAAGCCAGAATCAGGAGGAAGAACAACACAAAATTGCCTGGAAGTTTTCCGAAAAGAAAGACGATTTCGATGGCAAGGAGTCCAAATACTGCAGCATTACTTCGGAGGACGGTATTCGCGGCGTTCTGCTTTCGGAAAAACCGCGTCTGCTCGTAAGACAAAAGGGAAAGAAAGAAATGGATATCCTCGTCATTGCCGAAGGCGTTGTATTTGGTCATCTTGGGGAAAGTGACAAGGTCAGATTAAAATTTGATGATGAGGCACCGTTCAGCGTCCGATACGATGGCGCAGCGGATGGTTCTGCCGGTACCATCTTTTTGCGATCCGTTCCCAAGATCATATCCAAACTCAAAACATCTCAAAAGCTGGTGATCGAATTGCCGGTGTTTCAGGAAACCGGGCAGCGGGCAAGCTTTGAAATCGAAGGCTATTCGGAGGTCTGTAAATTCGAGTGAATGGTGAATTTAACACATGGTCTTCGCATTCTACGAATGGTTGACGATGTTGTTACTCCAAAGCCCAATGGGGGTGTAGAACTCGCCCTGTATGGGCGACAGATTACCGCTCGGGGAGAGGACGACGGACGTAACCCCGGGAAATCGCCAAACCCAGTCCTCTTGCCCCATCGGGGAAGGGGGCGGTAGTGAGAAGAATAACACATTTCATCTGATCGCTTCCGGATCGATCTAATCAGATCTTAAAAATAGATCGGTTAAATCAGATCATGTATTCAATGATCCGTCAATGATCAGATTGAATGTACATCGCAAATCTGGATAATGTTTTACTTAGAAGATGTGTATTCTATGATGAGTACACGGCGTATGACGAAAGAAGCAATGAAAAAGCAACCAATCAAACTACAGCTCATCATGCCATCGCATGCATCTCCGGGAACGCGGGCCAATTTCAGGTATCTGCGCAAGCTGATTTCCAAAAAGAATACAATTCATCTGCAGCTGACGCCGAGTCAGTATTCCGAGGGAGAATTCATTGCCCATATATCATTCAATGAAGAGGTGTCAGATCCTGTCGTTGAACTTGAGGAACAGGATTATGCGACCGAGGCGGATGTTTGCGAAGCCATCGACGAATTTCTGAAAAATCCGCTGGCTCCGACATCCAAGCCGTCGCAGCGCGTCTATGCTGTGATTTCTGCGTTGAACAAGCCCGTCCGGCTCCAGCTGCTCTGCGATATTTGCTGGGAAAAGCTCAGTCTGAAGCGCGAAACGATTCGCGGTACACTCAATAAGAATCGGGATTTATATCTCTCCCCAAAGCACGGTGTTTGGTGCACAACGAAACTCGCCGAACGCATGGGATGGGGGGATTGCAGGTAGGGAATGGAGGATAATATGGATAGTGTTATTGGTAATCCATTTTGGGGGGTATTTGATGATGGCCTGTTTAAGTCATTGTTTAAGCAACTTGATAGAATAATTGAAAGTAAAATACTGGATATATTCGATTTGCATGCATACACAGATTTGATTTACGAAGATAAGTGTATTGATATTACCGAAAATGAATTTACACCGATGAGTGAATTTGGTGGGTATTATAAAGAACGTCTGATTCATCTGGCAGGACTGTTTGTTATAGAGTTATGGCATTATATAAAAAAAGTTGGTATGGTTGGCTGCATCAAGACTGTTCAAGGAATAAGAAGTGATAAGGGAAACTATCTTTTTGAAAAGATGTTGTCACTTATGGGAGAAGGTATAAAATATACTGTTAATAAGTATAATAATGTCTTTAGTTCCTATGTAATCAATATGGCGACAGAAGTACTTCAGAGGCTGGAAGCATGTGCAGATATTTCATTTGTTGATGGCAACGAATTCAGGAAAGCAGTTGCAGCTGCATTTGATATTATATCAAGTGCTGAAAGTATAAGTGTTGAAGAACGAATGCAGAGGGGCTTTGTTGCATTGGTTATGGGATTGTCGCAGGCAATTCAACTCGATCAGTTGAGTGTTGTGTTGTTTGAACGAATTATAAAAATTATATCGGCAATCGTTGATGATGGAACGCCCATAATTAATATGATGGTAGATAGATTTACTGAGCAGGACATCGATTATTTCAGACAACAGGCCAGATATTTTGAAGGATATACTGCTGAATTGCTGAATTTGGATCTTGAGCGGTTCAAACATGATACTGAACAATACTGTCGTATTGCAGCTCAAATTTCATCAGTCAAAAATGATGAGGAAATGAATGTTCTGCTTAAGCATATTCTTCATGGTTTGGGAATTACAATGTCCTGGGAGAGTACGCATGATAGCTTTGATGCTTTTATGAAAGATAAAAAAGCGAGGATGAGCTTTGAATAATCAATTTGTATGTGACAAATGTGGTATGTGTTGTCGTAATCTGAGACTCTCAGCATTATATGCTGAACTGGATGATGGAACAGGTGTTTGTAAATATCTAAAAGGCAATTTGTGCAGTATCTATGAAAAACGGCCTTTATTATGCCGTGTTGATGAATGCTACGAATTGTTTTTTAAATCAACCATGTCGAAAGACGAATTTTACAAACTCAATTACAATGTTTGTAAACATCTTAAAGGAGAGTAGTTATGCCGTTACCGTTAGTTTTGGGAATTGGTGCAGGAATCGCAGGAATCGCAGGAATCGCGGGAGGAATAAGTGGGGGAATTAAAATAAAAGAAGCAAAAGAAAAGATGGCTGCTGCCAATCAACAGAATGAAGTCAATAAGGCTCGATTGGCTAATTTCAGCCAATCGGCAACTCAGGCAATGGATGTCTTGGGTAAGTTGGAGTTGGTAATTGTTGAGAGTTTTTCTACGTTTTCTGATTTAATTGCACAAATTCAAAATAAGCCTGTGTTTAAAGCAATTGATAGCAATGGCAATGTTATACCAACCTATTCACCGGAAGAACTGAAACAAGTATCCGTCGGAGCGGGTGTATTATTAGGCGGTTTGGCTGGCGCGGGAGTGGGCGTTGCTGGCGGTTTTGCGGCTGCGGGCGTAACTACTGCCGCCGTGATGGCTTTGGGGACGGCATCAACTGGTGCTGCCATTAGTGGTTTGTCTGGTGTTGCTGCAACAAACGCAACACTTGCTGCACTTGGAGGAGGAGCTATTGCTGCCGGTGGCGGAGGAATGGCGCTTGGAACTATTGTGTTAGGCGGGGCTACTCTCGGTGTTGGATTGTTAGTCGGAGGTCTTATTTTTAACATTACTGGCAGTAAATTGTCTGATAAAGCAGATGAGGCACTTGCTCAGGTACGGAAAATTGAAAAAGATGTTGATGTGTCATGCGCTTTCCTTGATGCTCTCACTGAATGTGCGGCGAGTTATTATGCAGTTCTTAGATTGGTCGCTGGTCAATATAAAAAGTATATTGACAGGATGGACATGATTATTAATGTTAATAATAAAACAGATTGGGACGAGTTTACTGATAATGAAAAACTTATGGTTGAAAATTGTTCCTATCTTGTCGGGTTGTTGTACAATATGTGTAAAGTTGCCCTCGTGAAGAAAACAGAAAATAAATATGGTTTAAATGAAATTTGTTATGATAGTGCTGAAAAAAGTGTCGATAATGCCATCTCACTCTTGGATAGAGTTGGTGTGACAATTCAACCTGTTGATCTGGGTAAATCGCAATGGGAAAAGAAGAAACAGGAACTCGGATTGGTTGAGTCTAATAGGTCGAATTCTGGTTATGTTAATTCATGGAATGATTTGTGATTTTAGGTTGTCTAATCGCTGACGCATCCTGTGAATGGACGATGGTGAACCCCTCTGGGGTTCGTTTGGATGTTAGTGTAAAGCCTTGCACCCTTTCAGGGTGCATTATTTGGGAAATCCCTTATCCCGGGGTTGCGCCCTTCGGGCTTACCCCGGGCTGTACTCTTTGCACGCTTTCAGCGTGCTTAAATACAAACAGTCCCTGGGGGCGGAATGTTGTTTAATCGATAAGGCATCCCGTAAATGGACGATGTGAACCCCTCTGGGGTTCTGTATTGTTTGGTGCCGTTTTTCCCCCGGTAGTCGCCTCTGGCGTCAACCGGGGGCTACTTACCGTGAACCCCTCCGGGGTTCTGTATTATGTGGTGCTATTTTAGAGCCTGTCTAGAAACTAAGATGTGTGATGTGTGATGTGATGGTAATATGATATTATCATATTTCAAGCACGCTGAAAGCGTGCAAAGAGTACAGCCTGGGGTGAGCGCAGCGTAACCCCAGGTTAAGTAGCACGTTACCACCCGCACCCTGAAAGGGTGCAAGGCAAAGGAGATATGCGCATGGGCAGCTCATTGGTTAAAATAGATGTACACCTTATATTCCATATCAAAACGAACAGCTCCAGACTAGAACAAGATGATTTTGAACGCATATGGCTCTATATCGGCGGAATTATACGTAATATTGGTGGCGTGGTTATTCAAATCGGTGGCATTTCAGACCACATTCATATTCTCTCGTCACTGCCTAAAAATATGAGTATTGCAGATTTTGTTAGAACCATTAAGATTGAAAGTACTAAATGGATTAAAACAATTGATGGTAAATATCAGTCTTTTTCATGGCAAAATGGTTATGGAGCTTTTTCTGTGAGTCCATCGATCATTCCTAAAGTTATGGAATATATAAAAAATCAACCGGAACATCATAGGTTTAAAACATTTGAAGAAGAATATCGTGCTTTTCTGGATGCCTATGGCATTGCCTATGACGAACGCTATGTTTTCAAAGATTAAAAAGCCTTGCACCCATTCAGGGTGCATTATTTGGGAAATCCCTTATCCCGGGGTTGCGCCCTTCGGGCTTACCCCGGGCTGTACTCTTTGCACGCTTTCAGCGTGCTTAAATACAAACAGTCCCTGGGGGCGGAATGTTGTTTAATCGATAATGCATCCCGTAAATGGACGATGGTGGCCCCCTCCGGGGTTCGTTTGGATGTTTTTGTGGGGTAATATATAAAACGCCGCGTATCGCAGTGCGATAGCGGCGGAGCGCAGTCGTATTGGCCGCAGGCCAAAAGACGGCGCGCGCAGGGCGTATGGGCTGCAGGCCCATAACCGCGCGACAAAAGCCATCAATTGACAATGGGCTTGGCGTAATCCGTTCCGACGGTCGTTTCGGTGCATTCCCACTGGAAGTTGTCGAGGATGACGGTTGAATCGAATCGCAGGTCGCCCGTATCCCAGATGTAAAAATCGAGATTGAAGATTTCGCCGGGCTTGACGGGGGCCTTCGTCGTGAGCCATGCCGTGCCGCCGCCGCGCTTTTTCTTGAGATCCGAGCCGCCGAGGTAGGGATCGGGGTAGTATGCAGAGAGTACATCCGAACCATCGGTACACATTTTGCCGCCGCATTTGCCGTCGCTGCATGCAATCGTAGCGGGACACTTGTCGGACGAAGCGTTCAGGAATTCCGCGCCGCACGGTGCTTCGGCACACGATGTGAAGAATGCGTTGTTTACCGAAACGGGATTATTATTTTTATCAAAAGATATATTGCCGTCTTCGTCATCGGTTTTGCCGTCGCCGTTCAAATCCGCGAGGGGCTTGCCGTTTTCGTCGGTCAGGATGCTCAAAAAGAAATCATTGTATTTTGAACAGACATAATAGGGATATTCGCGCGAGAAAAAACGGAAGTCGAAGCTGATGCCTTTGGCGGTTTCGGGGGCACGCATCTTGAGGTGCAGCCGTACCGAATCGTAGATATCCGAACCGCCCGAAGCACAGGCCGGATGCGTCTGCAGCTGATTGGAATGCGCCGTCCGGTACGGTTCGGGAATGGAACCTCCGAGCGAGAATTTCATATCATCCGTGCCGTGAGCCTTGAGCTCTTCGTAGACATCGCCCGCAATGCCCGATGATAATATGACAAAAGTATCGCCGATGCGCGGCGTGATGAGTTCCTTGCCTTCCGCATTGCGCATAGAGGTTTTGATGTGGACCTGTTTGGGATCGATGCCGATATTGTAATCGCTGGCCGGCGTAATCGTATATTCAATCAGGCCGGGCTTTTTCGAATCGGCGGTCACCACTTCCAGACACGCATCCATCGCTTTTGCAAGCTCGTATGCTCCCCATGTCGAGGCATTCTTTGTCTCGCCGTATTTCCAGTTGGCAACAGAGCTGCAATTCTGATTCTTGATCTTGCAGTCGGCTTCGACGACGACACTTCCTTGCCCGCATTCTACTGCCTTGGGATCATCGTCGGCAGCACCGCTGCAGTTATCATCGATGCCATTGCCGCGGCAATCCTGCTGTTCCGGGTGAATCAGTTCCGGTGATGTACAAACATTCGCGTTGTCGCAGCAGTCCAGTATGGCATTGCCGCTTTCATTGCAAACGGTGTAGCCGTCGCCGTCCGAATCCTGTTTGGCATCGGCTTTGCCGTCGCAGTCCAAATCGAGGTCGGACTTTGCCGGGTCGCAGACGTAGCTGTAGGAAGGCATGACCTGGTCGATGCATTCAATTCCCCATCTTGGCGGATCGCCCGGATTCACTTCGCATTCATAATGACCGCCATGACATGCGCCTTTGCCTTCCGTGTTTTCAGGCCCGTCGTAACAGGGCATCGTGTCGCCGGGTTTGCATTCGCACTCTCCCGCAGTTTCGCAGATGCCATCCTCATCACAATCCGTATAGCCTGATTTGCAGACACATGCACCTTCCTGGCAATCCTCGTTGTCTCCGCACGCATGATCACATGATCCGCAATGGTCGTGGTCTGTTTTCAGGTCGACGTCTTCACAGTTTTTCTTTTCGGGCGGCGTCTGGTCTTTATCCTTGTCTTTTCCGTCGTCCTTGTCGGGCTTTTTGTCGGTATCCGGCTTGTCCTTATCCGTATTTTTGCCTTCATCGGGATTGGTGTCGGCCTGTTCATCCTTTTGATTTGCCGGCTTGTCGGACGCATTTGAACCGTCATCGCCGCATCCTGCGAAAAGAATCGCCAAAACCGAAGCGCTCAGTAGCCAAATCTTTTTCATCGGTAACTCCATCAAAAAACAAAAAGCCCTATGTTTCATAGAATTTGCTCAAAGAACTTTCAACTGCTTTTCTGGATTTGTTTTCAGCCAAATTGAATCGGCGCGGATTCGCATTCACCACCATAGGTTCTGTTATTGCTCTTTGTGACTCATTGTTCCGTTTTTTTGACTCGCTTTGTCCTTCGGCCATGCGCTCGTTTTTCGGCCTGTTTCGCTTGCGCTTCATACGGCCTTTTGCGCCTCGCTATGTCCTGCGGAGCATACGCGAGGCGCGCCGGTGTCTTATAATCCTCATCTCAATTCTTCACATCATCGCCATTCTTCGCTATATATTCATGCGGTTTTGTGCTTTGTTTCGGAGGCCCGACAATGAAAAAGTGCTTTTACCTCATGATGATGGGGTGTTTATTGGTCGCAGGGTGCAGCAGCGACAGCTCATCTGTCATTGAGTCCAATACGGATAATTCCGGTCAGAATAAACAACAAAAAGATGAGCAGCCATCACCGGACGATTCATGCAAATCCCCCAAGGTTCTGTGCGGCGAAAGCTGCCTCGATTTGGCAAAGCTTCACCTGAAGGATTGCGATGCCTGCGAGGATGGGTATGAGCCAAAAGATGACCTGGTGACCAACGGCTGCAAAAAAGAAGGTGACAAACCAGCCTGTTCCGTCGGCGTCGATTGCGACGGTGATTGCGTTGTTTTAGAGGAAAGACACTGGAAATCCTGTGGCGTATGTGCTTCCGGTTACGAAGATGCCGATGGCAAGGCATCCAACGGCTGCGAAAAAAAGCAGGAGCTGGAATGCGAAAATCCCTATGTTCCCTGCGATGACGAATGTGTCAATTTCGGTGATTTGCATTGGTCCGATTGTCATGTCTGCGCTGAAGGGTATGAAGATGCCGACGGCAAGGCATCCAATGGCTGCGAAAACGCCAAAAAGCAATGTGAACAGGGCTTGACGCCATGCGGCGAAGATTGTCTCGATCTGGCGAAACTCCATCAGAGCAATTGTACGGATTGTGCTGCGGGTTACGAAGACGCCGACGGCGATACATCCAATGGCTGCGAAAAGGATGCCGCTGCATGCGAGAAAGAAAATGAAGTCCGATGCGGCGATAAGTGCGTCGTACTTGCAGATCTCCATTGGTCTGACTGCAGCGTCTGTGTAGATGGCTACAGGGATGCTGACGAAGACATTGCCAATGGCTGCGAAACCAAACTTCTTCCCGGCAGCGAGTGCTTAAAGGATGAGGATTGCATGGGGCTTTTCCACGTCAAGGCGGCATCGTGCAAAGAACAAAAGTGCATCATTTCAGCATGTGAAGCGGGTTATGCCGACTGCGACAAAGCTGCCGTCGACGGATGTGAAGCCATATCCAAAAGCGATTATTATCACTGCGGTGCAAAGGGCTTTTGCAGTGATTCCGATACCAAAAGTGAGAATTATACGGGCGTTGCCTGTAAGCTGGGTGAGCAGTGTCTGGATGGCGCATGCAAACCGGTGCCTGAAATCGTCGGCTGTGCCGACGGTACGCGCGAAGGATTTTTGGATCTGGTTCGCTTTAACAATATTGCCGCATGCGGTGGTGCCTGGACGATTCCCGGAATTCACCATGATGAAGGCCCTGCGTGCAAACGAAATTCGGGCAATACGAGTTCCAATCCCGAAGCCAAGGGCTGCAATATCGAGGATTTGTGCGCCGAAGGCTGGCACGTCTGTCTTGGGCGCGATGACGTTCGCACGCGTTCTGAATCCGGCTGCAACGGCATCCTCGATAACGTCGATCAAAATAAACCCTGGCTCTTTATTACGAGAACGTCTTCACGCGGCAGTCTGCTCTGTGATCCCGATACGGTCGGTGTTCCCCTCAATATGAACGATATCTTTGGGTGCGGTAATTTTGGGTGCTATGCCACTGGAAACGACTGCGATCCGCTCAAGCTTTCGAGCCATAATCTTTGTTCTGCACTCAGAAATAAGTGCGGGTGTGTAAAAGAAGGCGGATCCGTCAAGTGCAACGAGGCTTCCAGCGGTAACCCATGTTATGGTGGTGGCGTTGGACACTCGATCGATTATTTCAGCGCGCTCAATGGTACGGAATACAAACCGGCATGGGACTGCAGCAGCGACAAACCGGATTCTCCCGATGGATGGCAGGAAGCGAGGGATATCGTCAAATCGCTTCCGGATCAGCAGGGCGGCGTAATGTGCTGCAAAAACCAGTGCAATAAGGATGCAGACTGCGGCGCAGGTTTGCTCTGCCGCTATAATGTTTGTGTCCAGTGCATTCAAAAAGCCGATAAAACCTACGAAGGATGTGCTGCGGGCCAGAAATGTACGTCGTCACACGTCTGCGTCAAAGAGTAGGAGCGGCCTGCGCCTGATAATGCCGTCGTTCCAGGGAGCTTTTTCTGCAGTTGTGTCATTACTGCAGTATTCACCGTCATAACAAAAAAGTCTGTGATGTGAGCTCAAGGCTCTTATTTTGCTCGCCTTTTTACGCCCCTGGCGACCTCAGGTTCGCCAAGGGGCGAAATACGGCTCGCTTTTCGGGCTATCGGCCTGCGCCCGATACGCCCTCTGCCGACCGCTATTGGCCGCAGGCCAATACGCGTTCAGATATGTTTTTTATAAATGATGTACGAAAAAGAGTTGTTCAGAACTTGATGTATGTTCAAAATAGTGACATGTCCGCTGTGGGGATTGATTTTTTGGGCGTGTGACCTATGCAAAAACAATGTATGGCAGATGGGTTTGTTGCCTGCCATGCGTGAGCTTAATGTGGTACATTCAGTAACTGTGGGCACTTTAGCGCTGGCATGAAAACGGACGCTTTGCTTTTTGGGAGAACGTAATATGAGCACATCAAAAAAACTCTTTCCGTACCTTCTGACATGTTCATTAGTGGTGGCTGGTGCTGTCGCCTGCAGCGGAGAATCAGATAATACTGCGTCAGATGATTGCGCAGATAAATGCAGTGAAACTCAGACATGCGTTTCCGGCAAATGTGTGGATGACAATAGTCAGCAATGCGACCCTGCATGCGTTGATGGTCAAATCTGTAAAGATGGCCAATGTGTAGAGAACTCAGAGAAGATCTGCGACCCTGCATGCGTTGATGGTCAAATCTGTAAAGATGGCCAATGTGTAGAGAACTCAGAGAAGATCTGCGATCCCGCGTGCGTTGATGGCCAGATCTGTAAAGATGGCCAATGCGTAGAGAACACTGAGAAGACCTGCGAACCCGCGTGTGAGGAGGGTGAGATTTGTGAAGATGGCAAATGTGTGGATAGTGATGTAGGAATTGACGATATCGAATGTTCACCTGAATGTGAGGATAATCAAATCTGCAGCAATGGTAAATGTGTCAAAAATGATGAACCCGTTCCCCCTGAGGATATCAAAACACCGGCATTCAACGTTACGCCGCTGGATGGGCTTGTCACCGTGCAAAATATTGTCAATGCGGAGTTTTCCGTGATTTTGGGCAAAGCGCCGCAAAAGAATGTCATTATCCCCATAAAAAGCAATGCACCTGAGCTTGGAAAACTTTCTGCGCAAAAGGTGACTTTTACAACGGACAATTGGAATACACCTCAAAAAATAACGATTACGGCAACGACCGAAACCCAGGATAATCCGCAGACGCCGTACACAATTGTCGTTGGTCCGTCCCAAAGTGAAGATAAAGATTATAATAATCTCAAGGCTGTCGAGGTTCAGGTGACACATCACAATCAATACCAATCCACAGATGCAGTCACATTGTCACTCGATAAGACCGAAGCAAAACTCTTTTTGCGCAAGGTAAAACATAATAATGCATCGGCATCTGAAGAAAATTCAATCACCATCCATGCCAAACTGAATGAAGATACCAAAGATCAGAATATTTTCTGGAAATTTGAAAACGTGACGGACAAAGTGGATTACACACATCTCATCGATGTTGTCTACGATGATATCGATAAGAGCGGCACGGCTCGCACGGTCAAGATTGTACGCAAAGAATATGGTCTCAATTCTAATGCCAATATCAGTAAAAAACTGGATCTTGCCAGAACGATCAAAGTTACGGTTTCTCATGTCAGCGGTAAAAATGCCTCGGCAACAATTGAATTAAAACCTTATCTGGCACCTGGTTTCAGTTATAGTTATATTACAAAAAATATTCGTGATTATGCCTATATAAAAAAGGGAAACGATGAGATCAGCAATAAGGATAAAGGGGATTTCGAGTGCGGTTATTACGATGAGCACACCACGCAGGTACTCAATTATGATATGATGCATGATTATGTTGAACCGAAGATGTACAAAGCAAAAGATGGTAAGTTGTATCCGACGCGCGCCAGCGTGGTCGCGGCAGCACGATTTATTGTGACGCAGTTCCCCAAGGATATCGCCTATATAAGTCAGAATGCATTCGTTCAACCGAAAGACACCAAACGCCCCCTGACACTTTCTTCATATATCTGGGCAAAATCCTACGATGAAAAAGCACCGGAGATCGATAATTACCGATTGTATGGCTTTAATCTCACCGATACGGGTTATAATTCGCCTTCATTTGCCGAAAAGAACAAGATTAAAAAAGACGGCATTCCCTGGAACTGCTCATTTGGCAAATATTATAATCAGGAGCTGAAGAATACTAAGGGAGAGGTTCTGCCTGAACAATACAATGGACTGAGATGTACCGGTTTCGTTACATGGGCCATGCGCAACGGACGGTTCGGTTTGGGGGATGTTTACGCGAGTGTCTTTGGACAGAATTATCCCAAGAGCCCAAAACGAATGTATTCAGATCCAGAAAAGACCAGCTATTTTAAAGGTGGAAAAACATTGAGGGATCACGAAAATGTTTATGAAAAACTGAATAAACTGGAGGAATCTGATTTTGTGTATTTGGGCGATCTGAATGAAAAGAAAGCCCGCGAAATCAAGGCTGGCGATATTCTCTGGTATTTTTATTATAATTGTGAGGCAGGCAAAAAGTGTCCCGAGCAATGCGAACCGAGCGGCGGGCATTTCGAGTTGGTTTTGGGCATTACCTATAACAGCGATAAGACCATTAAGTATTTTTATGTTGGCAATGCGGGCAATCGTCTGAGTGTCAAGACAGTGGATGATATGAAAAACTGGGGATGGGTTAGTAGCAGAGACAAAGACAAACCGGATGCATGGGGCAAGGTTTTCAAAGAGGGAGACGTATGCAAGGATCGGCGTATCGTAAAAATGGGGCACGTTTATAACTACTACAGTGATTTGCTCAAGGAAAGCGGTTACGAGGGAGATACTTACCAGTATACGGATATGTGGTGGCAATGAAACAGGGAATTGTAATTGTGTGATTTGGTAATTATTTGAGTTCCTGCGTTGGCTGAATGCTTACGAATCAATTTTTGGGAGGATGTCATGAAAAAAATGTTTTGGTTTGCTGTGTGTCTTCTGGGATTGGCAGTCTGTGGCTGTGGTGACGACTCTGGGGAGTCAGGCAAAATAGCGGCGCAGGATGGCTGTGGCAATGGCAGTGTCGAAACCGGTGAACTTTGTGATGACGGCAATACCGCGAGCGGAGATGGCTGCTCAGCAGATTGCAGCGCAGTCGAAGAAGGTTACGAATGCCCGCCGTCGGGAGGCGCGTGCACCAAAGTGAATCCGGCTCCCAAAGAAGCCGAATGCGGCAATGGCTCGCTCGAAGGGGATGAGAAGTGCGACGACGGCAATAGCGCGAGCGGCGATGGCTGCTCAGCGGATTGCAGCGCAGTCGAAGAAGGTTACGAATGCCCGCCGTCGGGAGGCGCGTGCACCAAAGCAAATCCGACTCCCAAAGAAGCCGAATGCGGTAATGGCTCGCTCGAGGGTGATGAGAAGTGTGACGACGGCAATACTGCGAACGGCGATGGCTGTTCAGCAGATTGCAGCGCAGTCGAAGAAGGTTATGAATGTCCGCCGGCTGGAGGTGCGTGCACCAAAACAAATCCGGAGCCCAAAGAAGCCGTATGTGGTAATGGTGCGCTCGAAGGTGATGAAAAATGTGACGACGGCAATACTGCGAGCGGCGATGGATGCTCTGCGGATTGCAGCGCTGTCGAAGAGGGTTACGAATGTCCGCTGTCGGGCGGAGCATGTACCAAAAAACAAGCCCCGAAGCCTGACGAACCGGCGTGCGGCAATGGCATCCTCGAAGAGGGCGAAGTGTGCGACAAGACCGAAGGCGTTGGTGAACACGGCAAGTGCGCCGATGATTGTTCCCATGTATATGTGCAGTACAGCGAATTCGGTGCCGTGGGTGATGGCAAAACCAATGATATGGCGGCAATCGCTGCAGCCCATAAATATGCCAACGAAAATCATCTGAAGGTCAGGGGCGATGAGGGATTCACCTACTATATTCCTGAAATCGAAGAATCGGCCATCATCAAAACCGATACGGACTGGACTGGATCGACATTTTATATTGATGATAACAAACTGAAGGATTGCAAATCAGTGGATCCTAAAGAACAGTGCCAGAAACATATATTCATTGTTAAGTCTTCATACGATGAGGTTTGCCTTTTATCCAGCGATTCCAAAAAATGTCCTCATGAGCTCAAGTCTTTGAAGGGCAGTCAGAAAAAAATCGATATTACTCTGGAACATGATTCGCTTATACTTGTTAAAGACAGTAATCATCTGCACTATCGCTTAAAAGAAGGAAAAATGGTGCAGGGACATCCCCGGCAGGAACTCTTTATCGTCGATAAAAACGGCAATGTCGATATGAGCGCACCCATTCACTGGACCTATGATACAGTCACCGAAGCCACGGCCTATCCCATGGATGAAGAAAAAATAACCATAACGGGGGGCACTTTTATTACGAATGTATATCAGAAAAAATCCAGCTATTATTTCTTCCGCAATCTTTATATCAATCGTTCGAATGTCGTCATTGATGGTATCGTTCATCAGTTGGAGGGCGAACAGGTAAAAGACTGTGCAGATTATGATGGTTTTTTGCAAATAGAGTATTGTGCCAATGTTTTGGTGAAAAACAGCAGTTTCTCCTCGCGTATTAGCTATGGACTGGGAAGCTATGGTATCCTTCCGCAATACGTGGTCAATCTGACTTTCGAACATTGTAACGAAGTCACAAATATTCTCGATAAAACCCGCTGGGGATTGATCGGTTCCAATTATTGCAAAAATTTCACATTGGATCATTGTGAATTCAGCCGGTTCGATGCGCACAGAGAACTGATGAATGCCAACGTCCGGCATTCGACAATCGGGAATCATGGTATGACAGTCATGGGATACGGGCAGTTCAATGTAGAAGATTCGACGATTTATGGCGAGGATTCTTTTATTTATATGCGCTATGATTATGGTTCAACATGGGATGGTGTCATTTCGATAAAGAACAGTAAATGGATTCCCGCTGGTGATAGCAATAAACAGGCATATATACTAAAAGGATCTTTCAGCGGAGATAATAAATTCGGTTATGGCTGCCGTATGCCCAATACGATGAATATCGATGGATTGACGGTGATGGATAAAGCGAACGGTATCAAAACTGTTTATCTGTTTAATGATATTACACCCAAAAATACCAGTTCTTCATTCAAATACAGCAATTCCTATAAGATTATAGAAAAAGTCAATATCTCCAATTACAAGTCACAATCCGGCGATAAGTGGCAGCTGAGTCCAAACAAATACATGTTCAATAATGTTGTTGTCAGTGTAAAGTAAAATGATGGTCCTGGCACTCAATTGTGTATATGGAATTGGCGCATAGCTTATAACTTATGGATCTTAGTGGAAGGTGAAACTCAATATGGCAAATTGGCGATTGATGATGGTGATTGCGGCTGCAGCTGCATCGTGCTGGATGGTTTCGTGCGATGATGAAGGTTCAACTTCAGCATCTGCCGCCGGTTGCGACGAAGCGGAAAAGCCAGATGTCTCATGTACCTGCAACGCCTCGACGGGAACATGGGAGAACTGCGAACCAGAACATCCCAAACAATGCGATGAGTCCTCAAAGACAGATGACGCATGTACCTGCAACACCTCCACGGGTGCCTGGGAAAACTGCAATACGGAGCCGCTCAAGGATTGTGATGAAGCCTCAAAGACGGATGAATCATGTACCTGCAACACCTCCACGGGTGCCTGGGAAAACTGCAATACGGAGCCGCTCAAGGATTGTGATGAAGCCTCAAAGACGGATGAATCATGTACCTGCAACACCTCCACGGGTGCCTGGGAAAACTGCAATACGGA
>JAEEGL013889777.1_pt1 | contig 18214 bp, 14 predicted proteins | sample 9134231 | NCBI WGS metagenome assembly JAEEGL01 (sample SAMN16246548, study PRJNA631951) | gut metagenome | biome: gut microbiome; feature: rumen; material: fiber-attached | host: Bos | place: Iran: Karaj | collected 2018-10 | reverse complement strand
GCTGGTATTCCGGCTTGGTCATGTAATATAGCAAAAACTCTAAAATAACCGCGCTGCCGAGGCTCCGCCCTTCGATCTTGAACTGGGAGAAGCCTTTTTGCAGGTATATGTTTTGTATGTCCTGAATCCCAATAAACATGGGACTTTCCATCGCATCCGAGAATCGATAGCCTCGGTCAGCGGTCGGCGAGGCACAGATGTGATCCGCGCACGCTTCGCCCAGATTCTTCCGGCTGACGTTTTCGTAGCAGGCTTTTCGATCCGGACAGCCCACCCAGCAGCATTCGTTGCAGAGAAATTCGACCTTCCGCTTCAGAGGATCGCTCAGCGTATCCAACTCGCCAAAAGCCTTATTCAGCCTGAAATCCGGAACAACAAACCGAAACTCCGGCCGCTCCAGCTCCTTTTTCAGCTCTTCAAATCTCGTCAGTACTTTGGTGGTCGAAGAGACAAAGTAGAATCCTGAATAGTTTTTCTGAAGATACTCCAAAAGCAGGTCGGATGTTACGATCACGCCGTTTTCGGCTCCGCCTCGTGCACCGCTTTTTTCGAACAGCTCGCAAAGCTTGTTGCACCGCCTGTCGCTCAGATGTTCCGCTCCAAGCAGCGAGTTGCTGAAGGTCAGCCTCGCGGAGATCCCGTACTCCTCCATCAGCGCTGCCACTTCGGATGGCTCCGCGTCTCCAAATCCGACCCGTCCGCCGCCCCACAGGCAGTCCGCGGGCGCGCCGTAAACCGATCCGATCGCGCACCATTCATAAAAGTACTCTCGGTGTTCTCTGTATAAAGGAAGAAAAGCCCGGTACAGCTCCGTGAACTCGAAGAGTCCCGGCAGGTGGTAACAAGCTTTTTTGACTTGATGATTGACTTCCATGGCTGCCTCAATTTATTTCTTCGCGTCGCCGATGCCGCCGTCGGTGCTTCCGAACCCGCCGGTCCTCGTTTCGGTTACTTCCTCTTCGTCAGCGACTCCGTAGGGGACGAATATCCCCTGCGCGATGCCGCCTCCGGCAGGAATGTGCACGGTTTTGCCTTCGCGGGAGTCGTTCGTCATTTTAACTTTAATGGAACCTTCATTGGCTGCGCCGTAATAATCACTGTCGATGACGCCCACCGAATTATCAAGCTGAAGGCGATATTTAAACCCAAGACCGCTTCTCGGAACGATCAGCAGGACATAATCCTCCCGCATCCAGCTGCGGATCCCGGTCGGCACCAGAACCGTTTCTCCTGCCGCAAGCGTGATCTCAAACGGTGTTTTAAAGTCGTAGCCGGCCGAGCCCTTGGTCGCGCGCTTGGGAAGCTCGATCGCCTCATACATCGAGCGGATCTCATCCTCCGAAAACTCAGGATGGGCGGCTTTCATATCCTCACAAAACTGCGTATAACTGATTTTTTCAAACCTTGCAATCATGTCTTCTCCGATCCTCGCGGCTGCTGCCGCTTACTGTTTTTTGAAACAAACCGATTATACCATGATCCGGCCTTTCGGTCTATTCTGGTCTATTTCACAAAGGAGCGGCATTTCAGTCCATGAGCCGCGCTTGATTTAAAGTGGTAAGCTAAAAAATTATGCCGCAGCAGAAACCCGTTTTTTCCATTTGCCGGAAATAAGGTAAACACCGCCGATCAAAAAAGGTACCAGGCCGGCCAGCGCGTTGCCGTACCAGAATCCCCGGATTCCCCATTCCAAAGCAACGCCTAACAGCAGCGCGAATCCGATCCGGCACACAATGCCGTCAAGCAGCGCAACCGCCAGATTCAATTTGGAGTTGCCCGAGCCGTTTATGAGCGCGAAATTGGCCGGACGTAGGGTCGAGCCAAGATACTGAACCATCGCGACCGGAACATAGGTGAGAGCCATGGTAAGTACCGCCGCGTCGTCCGAAAACAGGCCGAACAGCCACTCCGGGCGAAGAAACGTAATGACGGCAAAAATCGACGCGGGAATCGCCACGACCCAGAGAGCTGTATAGACGATTTTCGGGACTCTTTTGATCTTCCCGGCACCAAGCGCCTGCGCGATCATAGCGCCTCCGGCGGACGAGATAGCCTGCGAAACAATGCCGATCATGCTTTCCAGTTTCCGCGCCACTCCCGTGACCGCGACCGCAACCGTGCCGTAAGCGTTGATATAGGAGTTCACAAAAAGCATGGAAAAAGTGACAGCCGCTGACTGAATGACCATGGGGATGCCAAGAGAAAGCAGCGGCCGCGTGACTTCCTTATATAAACGGAAATGGGCCGGATGAAAATCAAAGCGGATCTCCTCTCTGTTTCGGTACAGTAAGGTTAGCGCGAAAATGAAACTGACCGCCTGACCGATGACCGTGGCGAGAGCCGCGCCGAACGGGCCCATTCGAAAAACTCCGACAAACAAAAGATCCAGAATGACGTTGATAACGGATGCGATGGCGATAAACAGAAACGGATGTCTTGAGTCTCCCATACCGCGCATGATCGCGGAGACAAGATTGTATCCGTAGATAAAGACGATCCCGCAGACACAGACAAGGCTGTACTGCCTTGTATATTCCCAGATCTCCTCCGGGGTATTCAACCACGCCAGAATATACTTGTAGGTAAAGAGAACGATCACCATGATCAGAAGGGCCAAGGAGATCAGCAGCGTGAAAAGCGTGCCGACCATATGTCCGACCTTATCTTTGCGGTTCTCCCCGACATATCGGGAAATCAGAATCTGCCCCGCATTTGAAAACCCCATGGCAACGAAGGTAATGAGCTGGAGTATTTCTCCGCCGATGGCAACGGCCGAAAGCCCTTCGGTCCCGACGAACTTGCCGACAACCATCATGTCGACCATGTTGTAGACCATCTGCAGCAGCCCTGACAAAAACAAGGGCATCGCGAACGTTAACAGGACTTTCGGTACGCTTCCGACCGTAAGATCCTTAATGATTTTAGTGTTAGCAGGCATGGGAGTCCTTTCTAGTTAAGCGGTTATGAATTTGACAATTAACTATTAAATTCTAAACCACCGTAACTTGAAAGTCAATCCGTTTTTAAGCCTCGAAATGTCCAAAAATGACACAATCCGGTTTCCAAAGTCAGAAGAATACGCTCAAAACGAAGCTTCCGACAAACACGGAAACGATCGTCACCGTGACAAATCCTGCCACGAGCATCTTCGGCATCAGAATGTTGTAAAGCGCCTTGTGCTCTTCCTCATTTACTGCCATCGCGTCGACAACGTTGTTGGTCAGGATCATGGTCATCGGGAAACCGAAAGTACAGGTCAGTCCGAGTGCGATCGCAAGGCCGACCTCCATCTTCAGAAGCTTTGCCAGAACAAAGCCGGTCAAGGCTGTAAAGACGATACCGGTCACCATGACCACAACGATCGGGATCAGGTAGCTCAGAAACATCTGAGGCGTAACGCCAACGTAGTTGCCAAACAGGCAGGTGGAGGCGAGAAACGTCACCAGGCCGGCCGATTCGATCTTTGCCATCATGTTCTTGGACAGAAAACCGGTTTCCGTGAAGAACCAGCCGAAGATCAGGGAGATCACGAACGCGTGGATCACGCCCCCGGTCAGGCCTGCCAGGAAGGTCGCGAGCGAGGAGATGAGCGCGACTTTCAGCAGATTCATCGGAACCGTGTCCATCGCTTTCGGCAGCTTCATGAATTTCTTTTTGAACAGACCGCCCGCCGCTTCGTCCTTCTCCTCCGAGACAGCTGCCCAGATTTTTACGTTCTCCTTATCTGCCAGGAAATTCTTCGCGAACTTGCGCAGGAAGAATGAACAGACCGGAAGACCGAACAGGCCCTGCGCGGTGCCGAGAATGGTAAAGAAACCGACAACCGCGGTCATGCCCTCGCGTTCCTTCAGTGCTGAGGTAAGAAGAAGCGCAACCGCTCCGCCGCCCGCATAAACCGGAGCGCCGACGTAGGCGTACTGTTTGTTGACGATCAACGGATCGATCAGAAGGATCGCCGCACTCGAAACTACAACCGTTGCGAGGCAGATGATAATGACCTTGACCTGACGCTTCAGTTCAGGCGTATCGATCGTCGAACCCAGCATCGTGATCATCAGCGCGACCACGAGCATACCGAATCCGCTTACTTGCGCGGCGCTGAAGATTTCCGGCTTCAGAATATTGGTCCACAGTCCGCCCAGCAGCAGCACCGCCCATGCCAGGCCGGCTGGAATGCGCGCCTTTGTCAGTTTCGAAACAACTTCTCCCAGAGCGTAGATAAAAATGATGATCGTTAAAGCATAAATGCCAGCCATGGTAAATTCCCTTTCCCGGCTAAAGCCGAAACTTGACCTGACGGTCAGACGCTTCATCTCAGAACGATATCAGCCGTCAGGTGGTCAGATGTGAGACTCAAGGTAACGCGTCGCGGCGTGTGCGTAGACCGCTGCGCCAAGCGGGAGCGCTTCCTCATCGAAGATGACCTTCGGGTTGTGGTGCGTGATGCCCTCACCGGCGAGATGGCCGGTGCCGATGTTGACGTAGATCGAAGGCACGAGCTCTGCGACTGCGGTAAAGTCCTCGGTGCCGCCGCGCTCTTTCACCTCAACGACGTTCTCCTTGCCAAGAAGCTCGCCGAGGTATTCCGGAATGCAGCTGACCATGTCCGGATGGTTGTACATCGGAGGCATGCCGTACACATCGGTGACAACGGCCTCGCCGCGGAAGGTTTTGGCCGTGTTCTCCGCGATCTCATGGACACGCTGCTTGAGGAAAGCTCTCATCTCGGCGGACGCTGCGCGAACCGAAACGTCCATCGAGCACTCACCGCTCATCGTGTTGCAGCTTGAGCCACCGTAGATCTTACCGACAAGGACTACGCCCGGCTCCAGCGTCGGAATCTCCCGCGCAAGAATGTCCTGCAGCGCAATAACAATGTGGGCCGCGATATTGATCGCGTCCACCCCGCGGTAGGTGGAAGCGCCGTGGGCCTGCTTGCCGATGACATCGATCCGCAGGTAGTCACCCGAGAAGGTGGAATAACCGTCAAAGTAATAAATCTTGCCAACATCATCGCCCCGCGGATGTCCGGAGGAGGTGTGCATACCCATCGCAACATCCACCTTCGGGTTTTCCATCAGGCCGTTTTTGATCATCTCTTCGGCACCGCCGAGGATCTCCTCGCCGGGCTGGAACATGAATTTAACGCGTCCCTTCAGCTCCGACTCATGGGCTTTCAAAAGCCGCGCCGCGCCAAGAAGCATCGCCGCGTGCATGTCGTGACCGCAGCTGTGGCAGGCTTCCACCTTCGAGGCAAAGGGAAGACCGGTTTCCTCATACATCGGAAGGGCATCCATGTCGCCTCTCAAAAGCATCACCTTTCCGCCTTGTCCGGCCATCGCCACGACACCGCCTCTTCCGCAGGGCTGGGGATCGTAGCCGTAGCTTCTCAGCTTCTCCATCACGAATTCCACGGTTTTGGGAAGGTCAAGTCCCAGCTCGGGATTCGCGTGGATCTGCCGGCGGTTGGCAATGATCTCGTCCTTGATCTCCATGGCTTCCTTTTTGTAATCGATCATGATTTCCTCCTCTGATCTTCTGAAGGTCGTGTGATGGCACGGCCATAATGGTTTGAGTTACAGGCTTAAGGCAAATAAAAAAGGCTTTTGTCCCGTTTCTTGGGACAAAAGCCTGTAGCTTCTGCGATACCACCCAGATTGACAATCCACTTTGCGCGAACTGCCCTCTCTTTTCACATACCACCATATGTGCTCCGCTGGTAACGGTTGGAGTTTCCCGTCAGGCACTACTCGTTTCCTTTCGTCCTGCCCTCACAAGTCCATTCGATCTCGTTTTACATACTGCGATCGCACCGTCCGCAGCTCTCTGGGATGATATTGTCGGGATCTACTCTTCTTGCTCATCGGTTTGATTTGATTAGTGTCAGTATAGCGAGCTTCCCCTCGCCTGTCAACGGGTGTTTTGAATATTTATTCCTGATTTCCTGCATATTATCGACGAATCGCGCATATTTATGTCCGCCTCCCGGCTTCATACATTTGACAGCCCACCGGCCCATGGTGTTATAAAAAAATATATAGCTTCAGACTCCTTTTTTATACCGCGTCCCTTTTCAAAGTCCTTAGGTTACAATCTACATGATCGTTTAGTATGACTACTATCCAAGGAAAACCGGGTTGCCTCCCCGCTTTCCTTATGATCGATCGCGCATGATCTCCCCTTATCTTGTCTCCTCTTTGGATCATGTGCAAATGCGGCGCTTCGCCGCATTAGAAAGAATAACCCCGAAACCGATTGCCTCAGGTTTCGGGGTTATTTGTTGGCTGATATCACGCGAGAAGGCGCGTTTCTTGTTACAGCTTTACTACAAATCCTTACGATTCTGTTATATCTTTAGACATATGCGTTGGATCTGTATCGGGTTCACTCTTCACGCCGGCTTCCTCCGGATCAAAACGCTCTGCCTTAACACGGCTGACCCGCAGCCCATCCATCTCCAGCACCGTCACCTTCACGTTTTGATACGTAAAGGACTCCCCGGCCTTGGGGAACGCGCCGAACATCTCGACCGTCCATCCGCCGACGGTTTCACTCTCGTAATCGAAGTCATCCTCGGAGATCTCCATCATCTCAAGGAAATCACCGATCGGCATATCCCCATCGATCTCGTACTCGCCCTCCGCGATCTCGCGAACTTCGGTCTCGACCGTGTCGGTCTCATCCCAGATCTCGCCGACCATCTTCTCGAGCACGTCTTCCATCGTAATGACACCAAGCGTTCCGCCGTATTCATCCACGACGATCGCCAGATGCTGTTTCGCTTTGCGGAATTCGTCCATCACCTCAGGCAGCTTGATCGTTTTATAGACGTAGCAAGGCTTCATCAGAAGCGAGCGAATATCCACGCGCTCATTTTCCGTCAGCGCCTTCAGGAAATGGTTCATGTAAAGCACACCGATCACGTTGTCGATGCTGCCTTCGTAGACCGGCAGCCTGGTGAACGATGCGTTCTCGATCAGCTGAAGGTTTTCCTCCCAGCTGTCATCGATGTCCAGCGCCGTGACGTCGACGCGGGCGGTCATCGCTTCCGAAGCCGAGACGTCCGCGAAATCGATCGCGGCCTGTACGAGTTCGGACTGATCCTCGTCAAGCACCTCTTCCACCTCAGCGGTCTCGATGATCGACTGAAGCTCTTCGACAGCTTCATCCTGATCCTTTTCGGTCTTCTCTCCCTTGAACGGAAGTGTCAGCAGCTTGACAAGCCCCACAATGATCAGAAGCAGCGGCTTAAAAATGATCATGAGGATCCGCACCGGGTACGCATACCGAAGTGCATAGCGGGTCGCCGCCTTCTTGCAGGTGATCTTCGGGATCGTTTCGCCGAAGATGATAACAAGGATCGTCAGGATGATCGTGGAGAGGAACGCCAGATCGTCCCCCTTGAAGATCAGAATGATCGCGACGGATCCGAGCGAGGAGGAAGCAATATTGACAAGGTTGTTGCCGATCAGGATCGCGCCGAGCGCGTCATCGAAACGGTCAACGATCTTCAGCGCGGTCTTCGCCTGCTTGTTGCCCGCATCCTTCTCGCTTTCCAGGCGGATCTTGTTGCAGGAGGAGAAGGCCATCTCCGAGCCCGAGAAGAAATTCGAGAGGATCAGGCAAACGACGATGCCAAGAAGCACCAATGCCAGTTCGATCGTCATTCGTCCTCACCCCCTTCCTTGTTCTCTTCCGGGAGCTTAACGGTCACTTTGCGGATCCGGTTGTGATCCATCTTGGCGACCGTGATGGTAAGTCCTTCATATTCAAACGAGTCATTCACGGACGGGATCTGAGCGAAATGTTCATACACCCACTCGCCGACGCGTATGTTGCGAAGCTCTTCCTCTTCTTCCGAATCCTGCGGTTCAAAGCCGGTCTCATCAAAGAGCGTGCCAAGGCTTTCCTCCGCATCGACAAGGAACAGGCCTCCTCCCTGATTCAGGATCGGCTCTTCGACAATATCATCCTCATCCCAGATCTCACCGACCAGGGACTCCATAATGTCTTCTACCGTAATAATACCGACGGTCCCGCCGTAATGATCGGTAACGATCGCAAGGTTCTGGCGGTTTTTCGTCATGATCTCGAGCATCTCATCGACGGTCGCACTCTCCGTCACAAACTGCGGCTTATCGAGGATCGAACGGATCTGCACGTTTCCTTTGTTCTTCAGATACGCCTTGATATACGTACGGATCCGCAGAATACCGATGATGTTGTCAATGCTCCCCTGATAGACCGGAAGTCTGGAATGATTCGTGTTTTTGATTTGAGTAAGAATAGTCTCCTGATCGTCCTCGATATCGATCGCTACCACGTCAACACGCGGTGTCAGCACACTCTCGACCGTCACGGAGCCGAACTGAAGCGCTGAGGAAATCAGGTCGCTCTGGTCTTCGTCGAGACTTCCCTCCTCAGTCATATCTTCAATAATATCGTAGATCTCGTCCTCGGTTACCGAAATCTCCTCTTCTCCCTTTGTCAGCTTGCCTACAGCATTGCCGATCAAGGAGAGCAGTTTCGCAGCCGGACTGAATAAATGAATCAAAAAGGTTAAGAAACCGATCGTCCAAAGTGAAATCGTCTCGCTGTATTTTTTCGCAATGCTTTTCGGAAGCATTTCCGCAAAAAAGAACACAGCAAGCGAGGTCAGAAGTGTACTCACCGTTACCGCGGACAGTCCCCAGATACGGTTGACCGCCACGGTCACAAGCGTGGCAACGCCCAGATGGGCGATATTCGTGCAGATCAAAATGGTACTGATCGTTTGATCAAAGTGATTCAGCGCATCGAGTACCATCTCTGCCCGTTTGTTGCCATGCTCCGCGAGTGTTTTCATTCTGACCTTTGAAACCGACGCAAGCGCAGTCTCCGAGACTGCAATGTAATCTGCAAATAAAACGAGTAAAGCAGAAATCAACCAAGGCGCTAGCCCGCCTTCGTCCATAAAAAAAGATCACCTCACAAAATCAAAGATAATGCACCATTTTACAGGAACCGCCGCACACTGTCAATAGAATATCCGATGCGCAGTATAGCCAAACTTTACAAAATGTGATAATATGAACTTGTATAGCCTGTCTGGCGCGCACGCCAGACAGACTCAGGCTTGAACCAAAGCAAATTTTATGATAAAGGAGAACCCACCATGGCATTTTCACTTGATGTTGTCAACCCGGAAGAAGTTAAGGAACAGGTCGCCGAAGAACTCGCGCCTCCGTCAACGATCAGCCCTGAGGTAGCCAAGGCTGCGGAAGAAAAAGCTGCCGAGATCATGGAAGTCAACCTGGACTCCTTCGATAACCGCAAGGAATTCACGGCCGCCATCGAGACCTTCGGACAGGATGTTGTCAAGAAAGCGGAAGTGAAAAACAATATTCTCAGCAAGCGCATGAACGAGCTTTCCAAGAACGGTACGGAGTCCGGCGAGGTCGCCAAAGGCCTTGAAGAACTCGCGGTTCGTATGCGCGATCTCGATCCCTCCGGCATCGACTTTGCGAAGAAGAGCCCGTTTGGCAAGGCATTCAGCCCGGTCCGCCGCTACTTCGACCGTTATAAGACCGCAGACGCGGAGATCGCCGACATTGTGAAATCCCTTGAAAAAGGAAAGAACGTCCTGCGCAACGACAACACCACGCTCGAGCTTGAGGAAGCCTCGATGCGCGATGTCACCAAGCAGCTCAATCAGAAGATCGAGATGGGCATGGCGCTTGACACGTACCTCACCAACGCGGTCGAAAACAAGAAAGCCGAGGGCGGCGATGAGGAAAAGGTCCGCTTCGTTGAAGAAGAGGTTCTGTTCCCGCTGCGCCAGCGCATTATGGACTTCCAGCAGCTGCAGGTCGTCAACCAGTAGGGCATCGTCGCGATGGACGTCATCCGTTCCAACAACAAGGAACTCATCCGCGCGGTCGACCGTGCCGAGACCGTTACGGTTTCTTCCCTGAGAACCGCGGTTACCGTTGCCGGCGCGCTCTACAACCAGAAGATCGTCCTTGAGAAGGTCCAGCTTCTGAACGAATCCACCAACGCCATGATCCAGGCGACCTCCAAGATGCTGAAGGATCAGGGTGTCGCGATCCAGAAGCAGGCGACCGAGGCAAACATCTCTGTCGAGACGCTGAAGGTTTCCTTCGAAAACACGCTCTCTGCGCTGGATGACATCAGCAACTACAAGCAGGAAGCGCTTCCGAAGATCGCTCAGACGATCGAAGAGTTCCGCAAGCTGGCTGACGTCGGTGAGCAGCGCCTCATCGAGATGGAAAAGCGCGGCAAGTTCCTCGACATCGACAACCTCACCGCGCTTGAAGACAAGCAGAAATAAGTTCAACTTGACATAAGGAGGTTCTTAGGTGGCAAAAGATAAGAAATCATCAGGGTTTCCCTGGGTGGTTGTCGCCATCGTAGCCTTTCTCATTATCCGCAGACTCATCCGCTCCGCCCGGGCCTTAAGCGGCTCCTCCGGGATCTCGCTGGGCTCCGCGATGGGAACACTGATCTCCAACTTCCTGCACGCGACCCTTGTGGTGGCGCTCGTTCTGCTTGGCATTGCCGCCGTTGTCGGACTGATCCTCTGGATCGTCCACCGCGGCGACCGTCAGGTCAAGAAAGCCAAAACCCAGCTGATGGAGGGCAAAACCGAAAAGCTGCTTCCCGTTCTTTCTTCCTACCGAGGCAAATTCGGGATCGGAGGCATCGCGGAGGCCGCCGTGCGCCAGATGTCCAATCTGGAAAAGAAGACTCCGATCCTCAAACAGATGATCGAAGAGAAGTTCGAGGTCGGCAGCATGAGCTACGATCGCTTTGCAACGCCCGTTGAAAACAGCATCGCGACCGTCAAAGGGAATTCTCTCACGCTCGCGAAAGAGCTCGAAGGCTTCGACGATGAGGAATTCCAGAAGCTCTCCAAGGCGATCCAGTCCGGTGACTATCGTCACGATGTCATCGATGACGAGATCCAGAAGGAGCGCTTCGCGATCTATCAGCACAAGCTTTCCGAGATGGAGCGCATCATCTCTACCAACGAACAGATGCTGCTCATGCTCGATCGGATCTCGGTTGAGCTCTCCAAGCTTCAGTCCAACCAGATCGACCGCGAAGGCAGCCAGCTGCTGCAGGAGATCGATGAGCTTGCCAAGACAGCCAAGTATTACCAGGAGCGTCTGTAAGCGTTTCCCCGCATCTTTTTTAGTCATTCTTCCATGAGGTTTTTATGGATCCCATTTATGTAACGGGGCATCGCAACCCCGATTCCGATTCGATCGTTTCCGCCATCGCCTATGCCGCGCTTCGCAACGCCTTAGGCGATGGTGATTATATTCCTGCGCGTCTCGGCCACCTCAGCGACGAGACGAAGCTGATCCTGAAACGGTTCGACTATCCGTCCCCCTACTATATCCACGATATGCGCACGCAGGTCGGCGATCTCGATTTCGATACGCCGCCCTCGCTTAACCGCGCCGTCACGGTCAACCGCGGATGGAATACCCTTCAAAAGCTCACCGGCATTCCGTCGATCCCGATCACCAACGACGATGGGACGCTTTTTGGCATGCTTTCCTCCTCCGAGGTTGCCAGCTACGATATCAGCTCGCTTGATACCCCCGCGATTCACGACATTCCGCTCTTCAACCTGATCAGTGTGCTTGAGGGCAAAATGCTGAATGAGGCCTGCTACAACACCGATACCATCAGTGGGGAGCTGACGATCGCGCTGCCGCAGTCGAACCCGGATCTTCTCTTCCACTCCTCCGATTCGATCGTTATTGTCGGAGACCAACCGGACATGATCCGCCGCGCGCTCGACCTGAAGGTCGCCTGCATCGTCATCTGCCAGAGCAGTGTCACCCCGGAGATCGCTAAGCTCGCCAAGGAAGAGACTGCCACCTGCATGATCGCGTCTCCGTTTGACGCCTACAAGACCGTGCAGCTCATCTATCAGGCGGTTCCGGTCGCCGATGTATGCCGGACTGAAGGCATCGTCTCTTTCCACCTGACCGATCTTCTTGATAATGTGCGCGATGTGGTGCTGAAAAACCGCCACCGCAGCTATCCGGTTCTCGATGAGAACGAGAAGGTTGTCGGAACGCTCTCCCGCTATCATTTGATCCGTCCGAGACGCAAGCGCGTCATCCTTGTTGACCATAACGAGAGTGCGCAGTCCGTTCCCGGTCTTGAGCAAGCTGAGATCCTCGAGATCCTTGACCATCACCGTCTCGCAGACATTCAGACCCTAAATCCGATCTACGTCCGCAACGAACCCGTCGGCTCCACCGCCACGATCGTTTCCGAGATGTACCAGGAGAAGGGACTGGTTCCGTCCGCGAACCTTGCCGGTATGATCTGTGCCGCGATCCTTTCGGACACGGTCATGTTCAAATCACCGACCTGCACGGACGTCGACCGCCGCATGGCCGCGCGCATGGCGCGTATCGCCGGGGTCACGATCGAAGAGCTCGGACAGACCGTCTTCGACTCCTCCGGCCGTGAGAAATCCGCCAAGGAGCTTCTCACCACCGATTTCAAGGAGTTCCACATTGCCAGCCACTTCTTTGGCGTTTCGCAGATCACCACGATCGACTCCACCTCGATCCGTCAGCGTGAAGGCGAGTTCCGCGAGCTGATGGAAGCGATGCGCAAGGAAAAAAGCTACTCGATGATGCTCCTCATGATCACCGACGTCCTTCTCTCCGGCACCTACCTCATCTGCGTCGGCGACACCGATTCGATCTCGCAGGCCTTTAACGCCGATTTCAAGGACGGCTCCGCCTTCCTGCCCGGCGTCCTCTCCCGCAAGAAACAGATCATCCCCGCGCTTTCTGCGTTGTGGGGTTAATGGCTACGCTGCCTAAGGAGGCTGCCATGAATCAGACCACCATCCGAAAGATCTTAAAAGATACCGATTTTATCCACACCTCCGGAACTGCGGAGGAATTGAAAGTTGCTGAGTACATAAAAGGACTTTGCGAGAAAGCCGGTATGAAGGCTTATCTTGAAAGCTTTCCTGTTGAGATGGCGACGATCCGGAAGGACAGCCTGAAGGTCTTCATGAACGAAGCTGACCCCGGCAAGGAGGTTCCCTGCAAAGGCTTCCTGCTTTCCGGCTCCGGGACGGTGAAGGCTCCCCTTTACTACATGCCCGCTCAGGATCCGGCTTCGATCGCCAAGGCAAAAGGCAAGATCGTCATGATTGACGGCGGGATGCGTCATTTCCTTTACCAGGACCTTGTCAAGGCTGGTGCCGTCGGATTCATCACCTATTACGGAAACGTCAACTTCCGTGACAGCGATATTGACCAGACTGAGCTGCGTGGCTTTGTCCGTGCCGATGCTGAAAAGATCCTTGGTGTGAACGTCAACGCCAAAACCGCCTATGAGATCGTCAAGAGCGGCGCGGCTTTTGCCGAGATCACGATCGAGCAGGATGAATGGATGGGCGAGTCTCACAACGTCATCGCGGAGATCCCCGGTCAGACGGACGAGTGGATCGTTCTTTCCGCTCATTACGACACGGTGTCGCTCTCTCGCGGCAGTTATGACAACATGTCCGGCTGCATCGGTGTTCTCTACACCCTCGAGGAGATGCTCAAAGGCGCGCCGCATCGCTACGGTATCAAAGCCGTTTTCTGCGGCAGTGAAGAGCGTGGACTTCTCGGTTCCAAGGCCTACACCAATGACCATGAAGCCGAGCTCGAAAAGGTCGTGCTGAATATCAACCTCGACATGATCGGTTCGGTCATGGGCAAGTTTATCTCCCGCGTAAGCGCGGAAGAAGCGTTGGCTACCTACATCCGCTACTTTGGCGATGAGATGGGATTCCCTGTCGAAGCGAAGATTGGCGTTTATTCCAGCGATTCGACCCCGTTCGCGGACCATGGTGTCCCCGCGCTTTCCTTCGCCCGCATGGCTCCTCCGTCTCAGTCCACGATCCACGGCCGCTATGATACGATCAAGCTTCTCTCCATGGAGCGCATCGCGGACGATTCCGCGTTCATCGCTGCCTTTACCCGGAGAATGGCCGATTCCGCTTTCTGTCCGGTCAGACGTGAGATGCCCGAGAAGGTCAAGAATGATCTGGACACCTACCTGAATCGGAAGAGACCGGAGTAAGCACACGGTTGCTGCTAACCACCCAAAATATGATTAATGATAAATACCCTCTTTACCGTTCAGCCGGTAAGGAGGGTATTTATTTATGCATTTCTTTTGAGCACTCAAAACCCATACTGCCGATCTCTGTTTGGTGATCGCGTCATCTCACAAGGGAAAAATGCCTCCGTGAGATGACTGGTTTGCTTTGAAGTCATCTCACAGAGAATAAACGCTCAAATGAGATGACGGTTTGGATGCTCGGTTCATCTCACAGAGAAAAATGCCTGACTGAGATGACTGTTTGGATGCTCGGGTCATCTCATAGAGAAAAACACCCGAATGAGATGACTGCCTCTGGCATGCGAGTCATCTCATAGAAAAAAATGTCCGAATGAGATGATTGCCTCGCTGTTGGAGTCATCTCACAGAGAAAAATGCCCGAATGAGATGACTGCCTCGGATATTACATGAAAAATACCCTCCCTACCGGTTATCCGGTAAGGAGGGTATTTTTCCATTTCGGGTATTTTTTAGGCTTTTACACTTTCCTTCTCTTTCACCAGGTCGTAGAGCATGTTGCATTTCCATGCGTGGCAGTGCTCGCCGGTCAGGCCGTAGAAGGTATTGTCGTGCGTGAACAAGGCGGTTTTGCCGTAGTACAGGCCGCTCATGGCGGGCATTTCCGCAAACGGAAATACGTAGTCGCCCATCTCAATCCGATCTTTGTAGATTTCCGCGGTGCCGGACATCAGGTCGATCTGCTTGTGGTCACGCGTGATCTGGAAGAGCTTGACGTCCGTCTCCGTGAAGAGATGTTCATCGTCTGCCTTCCCACGCGTCTCTTCCTTGAAGCTGTCGACAACCCAGGCCCCGAAACCCCGCACGTTGTCGTACGGGAAATCGCCGTGGATAAAGCCGTACTCGTCCAGTGTTGCCTTTTTCCCGCATCGGACGCAGTGGAATTCATTGCCCTCACCCTTCATCGAATCGTAGGCAAGGCAGTTCGGGCAGTGGATCAGGTAATTTTCGATACCTTCCGCGAGCCCCTCGCCGACGTACGGATTCATGAGCTTCTTCTGCGTCTCGTACGCGTCCTCGTGAAGATCGGTGTTGATGATGTCGGTGACTTCCTGATCCGTCATCTTAGAGATCTCTTCGGGCTTAATGATATGCATGATCTTGCCTTGAAGCTTTCCGGTACGGAAATGATAAGCCCATCTGGGCGCGACAAAGTATCCGCCGATGATGCGGTAGGTCACAAGACCGGCCTTCGCGTGCTTAACGAGCTTTCCGGCTGAAACGTCCACCTTCGCCGTGACTCCGTTGAAGGAACGGCTTCCCTCCGGAAAGATCATGATGTTGTGACCTTTATGCGCGCGGCGCAGGATCTCACGCACGGTCCCAAGCGGCACGGTTCCCTTGAACTCCGGGATCGGATCAAAGAAGAACCAGTACGGCTTAGCTACTTTCGATCGCTTCAGATGTTCGCCGCAGACAAAATACATATGCTGGCGGAACGCGTTGATCAGCATGGTCATGTCACTTTCGGTTGTATGGTTGGCCATGATGATGTAGTGCCCGTCGTTTAGCTTCGGGCAGACGTCCGTGGTAAATTGGTATTTTTTCAGCAGCAGAACGGTTAACGGATAGACAGCTTTATAAACGATTCGATGCCAAAGCGAATGATCGGGCCCCTCTTTCTCTTTCATGAATTTTTCCTCCAGTGCCCCTTAGGGCTGCCGCGCAGATGGTGCGTCTCTCTGTATATTTGGGAAATCTAAGAGCAAAGTCTAAAATAACACTTATAGTGGGTGGGCAAAGTCTTAGGTAATACTTAAAGCGGGCGGGTCTGGTCTCTCAGGAACGCGACAAGCTCCTCGTCGCCCTCCAGCAGCGGCTCGACCTCGCGGCGGACGCGCTCGTGGTAAGCGTTCAGCAGGTTAATCTCCTCCTGCGTCATCAAGGACAGATCAATGGCTTCCGGCTCATACGGGCAAAGCGTGATGGGCTCGAGACGGTCGAACTTCGCCCACTCGTTCGTCTCATCTTCCACGACCATGACAAGGTTCTCGATGCGGACACCGAACTTGCCGGTCGGATAGTAGCCGGGCTCGTCGGAGATGACCATGCCGGGCTTGAGCGGAATCTGGTTGAGGCCGAAGGAGATGTTCTGCGGTCCTTCATGGACGCTCAGGACAAAGCCGACACCGTGGCCGGTACCGTGTTTGTAATCCAGATGATGATCCCAGAGCGGCTTGCGCGCGAGCACATCGAGGTTGGTGCCGGTGATGCCTTCCTTGAAGCAGGCATTGCCGAGTGCCAAATGGCCCTTGAGAACCAGCGTGTAAGCGGTTTTCATCTCGTCCGTCAGGGGGCCGAGCGCGATCGTACGGGTAATGTCGGTCGTGCCCTCAAGATACTGCGCACCGGAGTCGACAAGCAGGAAGCCTTCCGGTTTCAGCGTCGCGCAGGTGCCCTTTTCGGGTTTGTAGTGGATGATCGCACCGTTTTCGCCATAACCGGAAATCGTATCAAAGCTGATGCCAAGGCTGTTTTCCTGATCGCAGCGCATCTGATCAAGATGCATCGCAACATCGACCTCATCGAGCGTCTCGCCGTTTTTCACTGCGTCCTTGACCCACTTGATAAAGCGGACCATGACCGCGCCGTCTTTGACATGGGCCTTGCGGAAGTTTGCCTGCTCCGCCGGAGTCTTGACGGCTTTCATCATAGCGACAAGATCGACGGTCTCCTTGTGGATCTTCCAGTCCGCAGGAATGCTTTCGTACAGCAGCTGGTTGACCAGTCTCAGGTCGCAGGCAAGCGTGGAAGCCGGGAGCGACTTCAGCACTTCAGGCAGCGCATCGTACGGACGTACCGTTACGCCGTCCTTCTCGAGCGTCTCGCGGAATTCGGCGCTGACCTTCTCTTCATCGATGAAGAAATCGCAGGTGTCTTTTCCGACAAGCGTGAATGCGTAGGCAACCGGGGTGCAATGGATATCATTGCCGCGGTAGTTCAGCAGCCAGGCACTGGATTCAAGTGCGGCCACGAGATAATAATCTGCGTTAACCTTCGCAAGATGCGCACGCACACGCTCGATCCGCTCCACTCTGGTTTCGCCGGAGAGCGCTGCGTCGAACTCAAAGATCTTATCCTTCGGAAGGCTCGGACGGTCTTCCCAGATCTCGCCGACAAGGTCCTGCGCTACGGAAAGCTTCAGATGCTTTTCGGCAAACTTTTCCTTCATTTTGAGCGCCTGCGCATAGCCGATCTGACGTCCGTCGACACCGACAACACCGCCCTCCGGCGTGTTTGCGAGGATCCAGTCCTCCAGCGTCGGAACGCCGGGCTCTGCGATCTTCATCAGCTCAACGACCGTGCCCTTGGTCTGCGTTTCGCCCTGCAGGAAATAACGTCCGTCGACCCAGACGGCAGCTTTATCCTTGGTGGCGGCAAAGGTGCCGGCCGAGCCGGTAAAACCGCTGATATAGGCTCTTGCGCGCCAGTAGGTCGCGACGTATTCACTCTGGTGTGCATCCGCGGAGGGGACAAAATACGTGTCGATGCCCCGCTCTTCCATCAGCCGCTGCAGCGCGGCTACTTTTTCGTTCGTAGTCATGTTGACTCCTTCTACCGGTTTTTGACCGGAAAGCGATCAGACAATCGGGTGCCTGCTTCGCTCAAATATGCTCTTTTAGCTGAAGTAGCGTACGCCGCCCTCGAAGATCTTCTGATCCTTGATGCCGGCGATATTCTTTGCGACGTTGTCGCCGATTCGCTCGGAATGACCCATCTTACCAAGGACACGTCCGTCCGGAGAGGTGATGCCCTCGATGCCCCACATCGAACCGTTCGGGTTCATCGGGATCTGCATGGTCGGAAGACCGTTCTCGTCCACGTACTGGGTCGCGATCTGGTTGTTCTCAGCCAGCTGCTTCAGCACTTCCTCCGACGCGACAAAGCGTCCTTCGCCGTGGGACACCGCGATCGTGTGGATGTCTCCGGGCTCGGAAAGCGAGAGCCACGGGCTCTTGGTGGAGGTAACACGGGTCTGAACCATCTGGGAAACGTGACGGCCGATCGTGTTGTAGGTCAGGGTCGGCTGATCCGCGCT
>JAEEGL011393693.1_pt1 | contig 18214 bp, 16 predicted proteins | sample 9134231 | NCBI WGS metagenome assembly JAEEGL01 (sample SAMN16246548, study PRJNA631951) | gut metagenome | biome: gut microbiome; feature: rumen; material: fiber-attached | host: Bos | place: Iran: Karaj | collected 2018-10 | reverse complement strand
TTTTATTACATACTATTTATCATTCGAAAATCATAAATATTTTTCTGTTATTGCTGTCGCCGTCACTGCTCTATATTTTTTTATCATCTTATGTTTAATACTATATCAACATCAAATCAATTTATCAGAAAAACAAATCGCTCTTACAAAAGAGCTAACCAGACAGAGATTAACAAAAGAATTCTCAGAAAAAATTGATGCCTCACTAAAAGAAGCACATTCTATTCGACACGATATGAAAAACCATTTATTAGTAATTCAGTACTACGCCCAACATTCTATGAATGACAAAATATTGGAATTTATAGAAACAACTTTGGGAAAAATCGAAGAATCAAAAATACCGGATACAGGAAACAACGTGGTATCCGCTTTACTTAATGCCAAAAATGAAGACGCAAAAAAATCAAATGTAAACTTGGACTTTGATTACAATTTTCCATATATCAAAATACCTGAACATGATATCATATGTATTATAGGAAACTTACTGGATAATGCCATAACGGCTGCAAAAAAATGCACATTCGGTCATATACATTTTTCTATGATTCAAATGGATCAGTTTTTGTCTATTACATGCAAAAATCAACACCAAGAACATATTAAAGAACTCGATGGAAAATTCTTATCCACAAAGAAAGCAAATCCATCCCAACATGGAATTGGTATTGAAAATATAAAATCCACCGTTGTAAAAAACGGTGGTGATTTAGATATAACTTATGATGATAATACATTTTCAGTTAAGATTCTTATTCCAAACTATGACTAACGACACTAATTGTTATCACGAATAGCCTTTAACATACGAATTTTATCCATATATCTCCTCCTTAATACTGCCTGATAGCGTCTTGAAAGAGGTATTTCGATTTTGGACGAAAGCGCTACTACATCTCTTTTAACTTCTTTAACATGAGTGAAATTAACAATATACCCTTGATGGGTAAATAAAAAATACTCTTTATTCAATAACTGAAATAAATTTTTTAGTGTATCATAACACGTATACTCTGTATCCGTCATATGTAATACACATTTATTTCGTACCTTTTCAATATATAATATTTTATCAGTGTCAATCGTAACTGTATCACGACTCATTTTCACATCAATAAATCGTTTCTTTGCTTCTTCTTCATCTAGCAAATAGTAAATCTCAGCCTTGGCACGTCGCATTACGTTTTTAACAGCACTGTACTGATACGGTTTATCAATATACCCCAATGCGCTCAACTCATAAGCTTCTCTCGTATGACTAGGCTGACTTGTCACAAAACAAATAACCGCATCTTCATTCATTTTGCGAATTTCTCTCGCTAAATCTATACCATTTAACTTTGGCATTTCAATGTCCAAAAAATACATATCATACTTCATAGGTTCTTTTTTCAAAGTCAAAAGAAGCTGTCTAGATTCCATGTATTTATCAACCGAAAGTACAGTTCCATCATCATTTCCAAAAACCTCTAGCATTTTTGTAACTTCATCCAAGAAAAGCTCTTCGTCATCACAAGTTGCAATCTTAATTTCTCTAAGTCCCATTACCATCCTCTTTTTTATTCAATACGCTCTTATCCTATCAAATAAACGAATAAATTCAATCGCTAGATGTTATTCGATGCTCAACTCGTGCTATTTGTCATTTATTTCACCGGAAGCACTGCTCCTACTGTCGCAAGAAGCGAACTTAATACAACCAAAATCTGGAAAGGCCAGACGCCGAACGCTCCACAAATCGGTGCGGCTTTTTCTCTTTTTCTGGAGCGATTGTAGGAAATAATAATACCAATTCCCGTAAGCACCTGAATCACGGAAGCCAAACGGGTAAATCCCACAAAGGACTCTACCCCAATCAATGCCAAGATGAGACAGGGCAAGGTAGCTATCAAATAACTAAGTTTAATGCTCCACTTTGTTTGTTCATGAACAATATCTCGAAGGTTCAAGGTGTTCGCCCAAAAAGATGTGGACAATGCCAGTAGTGAAAAAACATATCCCACAATGGCTACCCAGCCACCCAAATGGTTGGCCAAATCCACCAAAGCTCCATCTTCGGTAATTCCTTTTCCTGCTCCTAAAAGTGTCATAAAGGTCACAATCAAGATCAAGCCCACATTGATTCCCATGCCGGCTGCAATGGATCCGCGGATTCGTCCGGTGTTTCCCTTCAGTCCTTTTACCACCTGAGGCACAGACATTACTGCCGAAAGGGAAAATGACACCATACTAAATAATGCCAACAGATTGGTTCCTGCCACAAAGGTATTGGGAAGAGCGGATTTATCCGAAAGCATAGTGGCAACAAACAAAACACCAATCACTGCCACCATAGCAAAAACTGAAAGCTTCTCACAAATTCCCACCAACTTCATTCCGAAAAATACCACCAAAGCTGCAAAGGCATAATAAATCAGCATACCTGCCCAGTCCGGAATTCCAAACCAATTTCGAAGTACTGCGGAAGCACCCGCAATAAATCCTGCCACATTTACCAAGACAGAAAGTCCCAAAAGACCAAATGCAATCCATGTGGCAATCTTTTTAAACTTTCCTGTAAACAATTCGTTTTCAAAACACTTAATGAATTGAGCACCGTTATTGTTATAGGAAAGTTCCGCAATCATATAGTGCATAATCAAATTAATGCTGTAGGCCAAGGCTACAATCCACAAAATATCCCACCAAGTATTTCTGGAGGCCAAAAAAGGTACGGATAAAATACCGGAGCCTACTCCATGTCCCACAATAATGCTGGTAGCCTCCATAAAGGTAAGTTCCGCTTCCCCTTGAATCTTTTTTTCTGCCATAAATCCCCAATCTCCTTATCCCTCATAATTTTTAACGAAAAAACAAGGTACGAAATCATCATACCTTGTTTATTCTACCATATTTTTAAAATTCTCATCCGGGAAATCATCTGAAAAATGTTCAATCTAGTCAGAAATCTTCTCTGCAATTTGTTTTAGAATTTCATAGGCCACATCATCTTTCTCTAAAATCGGCAGATGGTCTTCTTTTTCTTTTGTAATAATCGTTACCACATTGGTATCTGTTCCAAAGCCCGCCCCTGCTTCTTTTAGATTATTGGCTACAATCATATCCAAGTTTTTCTTTAAAAGCTTTTCTCTGGAATTCTTTTCCAAGTCTTTGGTTTCCATGGAAAATCCACAGAGGAACTGATGAGACTTCTTTTCTCCCAGTTCTTTGATAATGTCCGTAGTGGAAGTAAGTTCCAATACAGATTCCGAAGTACCGGATTTTTTAATCTTATCCTCTGCCACTTCCTTTGGTGTAAAGTCTGCCACTGCAGCCGCTTTAATTACCACATCCGTATCTTCAAATCTGGCAAGAACTTCATCATGCATCTCCTTTGCACTGACTACATCCACTACATCCACCCCCACCGGCTGTTTCAGATTCACCGGTCCGGAAACCAAGGTTACCTCCGCGCCCATAGCTGCTGCCTGTCGTGCCAAAGCATAGCCCATCTTTCCCGTGGAATGATTGGACAAAAAGCGCACCGGATCAATGGCTTCTCTGGTGGGGCCCGCAGTAATTAAAACCTTCTTTCCCGCCAAGGTTTTCTCCCGTTCCACCATGTACAAAATTACATCCAGCAAATCTTCCGGTTCCGGCATTTTTCCAATACCGCTGGTACCGCAGGCCAACCGTCCCTCTGCAGGGGTAAGAACCTGCATTCCAAGATTGGCGCACTTGGACAGATTAATCTGGGTAATGGGTTTCAAATACATATGGGTATTCATGGCCGGTGCCAAAACTATGGGTGCCTCACAAGCCAAAGCTGTTGTGGTAAGCATATCATCCGCCAAACCGTTTGCCAATTTTGCAATGACATTTGCAGAAGCAGGAGCAATCATCATAAGATCTGCCGCCTCTGCCAAAGATACATGTTCAACCTGGAATTCAAAATTCCGGTCGAAGGTATCCACCAGACACTTATGTCCGGTCAGTGTTTCAAACGTAATGGGATTGATAAAATTGGTGGCATTTTTTGTCATAATTACATGAACATCGGCCTTTTGTTTTACCAGCGCAGATGCCAAATATGCCGTTTTATATGCGGCAATGCTTCCGCTCACTCCCAGTACAATTGTCTTTCCTTCTAAACTCATAACGTAATCCTCAATCTACCTGTTCCCCGCCTGTTCGTACAGGCAACACTCCCGAAACAACCGGCTTTACATATCTGCCAAGCGACCGTGCTTTTCATAATTGGTCTGTCTTGCAATATGATTGTTTTCATCCACAAATACCACCTTGGGATGATGGATATCCGCCTCTTTTTCCTCCAAAAGAGCGTAACACATAATAATGACATGATCTCCCACTTCCACACAATGTGCTGCAGCTCCGTTTAAACAAATCATACCACTTCCCGGCTCTCCCGCAATAGTATAAGTTTCCAAGCGATTTCCATTTTCCACATCCACAACGGCTACTTTTTCGTATTCCCGAATGCCTGCTGCTTCTAACAATTCAGAATCCACGGTAATACTTCCCACGTAATCCAACTCTGCCTGTTTTACCACTGCTCTGTGGATTTTTCCTTTTAACATTTCTAATTGCATGATAATCTCCTAAAATTCTTTACGATTCTACAATAAAGTTATCAATCAAGCGAACCTTTCCGATGTAAACCGCAATGGCACACACAATATCCTGATCAATTGTTTCAATGGGCTGCAACTGATTCCAGTCTACAATTTCCACATAGTCAATCTTTGCCAAAGGTTCGGATTCAATAATGGAAGTAATCTCCGCCTTTACTTTGGAAGCATCTTTTTCGCCGTCGCGAACCAGTTCTTCTCCCTTGGTCAAAGCCTTGTGGAGAATTAAAGCTGCCTGACGCTCTTCTTTATTCAAATATGTGTTTCTGGAAGACTTTGCCAATCCGTCTTCTTCACGAATAATGGGGCAGCCAATAATTTCAATATTGTAATTCAAAGCCCGAACCATACGTCTTACAATAGCAAGCTGCTGCGCATCCTTTTGTCCAAAGTAGGCTCTGTCTGCTTCTGAAATCATAAAGAGCTTGGTAACCACTGTGCACACACCATTAAAGTGAATGGGACGGCTCTTTCCGCAAAGATTCTCAGACAATGTGTTTACTCCCACATAAGAGCAAAATGTATCTGCATACATTTCAGCCGGTTCGGGATGGAAAATCAAATCCGCACCAAGAGACTCACAAAGTTTACAATCCGCATCAAAATCTCTGGGATAGGTTGCCAAATCTTCCTTTGGTCCAAACTGAATGGGATTTACAAAATCAGAAACAATAACAATATCATTTTCTTCTCTGGCTTTTTTTATCAAAGAACCGTGTCCTTCATGTAAGTATCCCATAGTAGGCACCAAACCAATGGTCTTTCCCTCTTTTTTCCAGGTTCTAACGTTTTCTTTTACTTCTGCAATTTTTTCTGTAACAATCATCTTCATGCTCCTTTAATTAGTACAACCGATCCAATACTTCGTCGGAAATCTTAAATGTATGTTCTTCTGCAGGATAGGTACCTGCCTTTACTTCTTCGTCATAGGCTTTAAATCCGGCCTTCATCGCTTCCCCTACATGGGCAAAATGCTTTACAAACTTTGGTTTCATTTTTTCGTACATATCTAAAAGATCTTGATATACCAAAACCTGTCCGTCGCATCCAGCGCCTGCTCCAATTCCAATGGTAGGAATGGTAAGTTCCTTGGAAATCATTTCTGCCAGTTTTGCGGGAACGCACTCTAAAACCACCATAAAGGCTCCTGCTTCTTGAACGGCTCTGGCATCTTCAATCAATTGTTTTGCTTTTGCCTCATCCTTACCCTGAACTTTAAAACCTCCAAAGGCATTTACAGACTGGGGTGTCAAACCGATGTGGGCACAAACAGGAATATCCGCATCCACAATGGCACGAATCTGTTCTTTTACCTTCACGCCACCTTCCAGTTTTACAGCCTGCGCATGTCCTTCCTTTACCAAAGCTCCGGCATTCATAACTGCATCATACACAGATGTCTGGTAAGACAAAAACGGCATATCTGCCACCAAAAATGTATCGTGCAATCCTCTGGAAACTGCTCTGGTATGATGAATCATATCTTCCATAGTTACGGAAAGGGTATCATCATAACCAAGCATGGTCATTCCCAAGGAATCTCCTACTAAAACCATATCGATTCCGGAAGCTTCCACCAAGGTAGCCGTTGTATAGTCATAGGCGGTTACCATAGAAATCTTTACGCCTTCTTCCTTTTGTTTCTGTAATGTTGTGACTGTTCTCTTACTCATAATTCAATTACTCCTTTACCCTAACAGGCTTTCCATATTTCCGTAATCTTTTTCCTTATGTTTTTCCTTTGCTATACCCAACAGTTCTTTTGACAGACTGCGATAGACTTCTTTTTGATTGTTGTCCAAAACCGATAGATGAGCTTCCACCGTTGCTACATCCCCCCGTTCCACCGGTCCGGTCAACGCATCTTTTGCATCCTTCTCCAAAAAGGCAGTTATGTTTTGAAGGATCAAAGGCTTTAGCGCTCTTTTTGCATCCTCCTTCGTAAACCCCACATCGCAAAGCAACTTTGTGGCATCATCAAAAAGACCAATGGCCAAATTACTTGCAAACACACAGGCACCGTGATACTTCACCTTATTGTCACCGGACAAAAGGGAATAGGACAAACCCATCTCCTCCAAAAATTCCTTCATTTTTGAAAGAGCCATATTTTCTCCTTCCAAGGTAAAATAGGCATCCTCTACATTTTTATAAGACTCATACTTTGAAGAAAAGGGTGATATGGGATGAAGAGAAAAACCAAAGGCCTCTCTTTCATCAATACCCTCAAAGACGGAAGCAGATTTCGCTCCGCTGCAATGACAAATAATCTTTCCGGAAATATTCATTTCTTTCACTTTGTTCCATACGTCCTCTATGGCCGCATCATTTACCGTGAAAAAAAGACAGTCGCTTTCATCTACGACTGTCTCCAAAGATTCATAATAATTTGTGCCTACAAATTCAGCTGCAACTTTCGCCGATGCCAAAGTCCTACTATAGTACCCCGACACGCTTGCTCCCTTTGTTGCAAAATACTTTCCCAGGGAACAGCCAACCTTTCCGGCGCCAACAAATCCTATTCTCATGGCACCACCTCCTGTTTTTATTGCCTGATCGATTTCAAAACGATAACCGTCTGGTCTTACCAAAACCACGGAGATTATTTGTATTGCTTCTTCGGTACAGTTCTTTCGATACAATCCGATGCAATTTTCATCTTTTCCAAGAATATCACATTGTTACAAAAATAACAATATATCTTTCCCTCATTGCCAAATGCAATGACTATATTACATAAAACCAAGCATCTCCCTGCGCCAGGTCATTTTTTTCGATTACGCTTCCATCCTTATCCTTGAACTGAAGTTCCTGATTCTTAATGGTAACCCTTGTTCCTGCAGGAATGGACTTTGTAATAAAGGCATTGGAACCGATAACGGAACCTTCACCGATTACCGTATCACCACCTAAGATGGATGCTCCGGAATAAATGGTAACATTGTCTTCAATGGTAGGATGACGTCTGGTTCCGTGAAGTGCCTGGCCTCCACTGGTAGAAAGAGCACCTAAAGTCACGCCCTGGTATACCTTTACATGATCTCCAATAACTGTGGAAGAACCAACTACAACACCGGTACCATGGTCAATGAAAAAATATTTTCCAATGGTAGCTCCGGGATGAATATCGATTCCTGTTTTGGAATGGGCATACTCCGTCATCATTCTGGGAATCAAAGGAATATTCAGCAAAAACAATTCATGGGCCAAACGGTTGATGGTCGTAGCCATAAGCCCGGGATAGCTCAATACGATTTCGTCTTTATTGTATGCCGCAGGATCCCCCTGGAAGGTTGCCTCCAAATCCGTATTAACATATTCGCGAATCATGGGAATCTTTGAGAAAAACATCATAGTGAGGCAATAGGCCTGCTCCTGAATCACAAGTTCATCCGGCTCTTTGTCTTTGCAATCGTACTTCAATACAATGGCAATCTGTTTGCTTAAATTGTAAAGCACATCCTCAATTAACACTGTAAGATTGCCGTGAATATTGTAGCTGCGATATACCTTGTCCCGATAGTATCCAGGAAAGACAATGCGAAGCAGTTTATTGACAATGTCCTTGATTACCATTTTGTCCGGCTGATCGAACACCGCCATCTTATCCACGTCACGTTTTTGATCGTAGTCTTTTAAAATTTCCTCCACCAAGTGGTTTACTTCTTTGTTTTCCAATCCGCTCATGTCTCATCCTTCTATAGTCTTTGTTTTGAAAAGAATTCATCCACAGCCCGAACAATCTCTGTAGGCTCCATGGATTTTAATAAATAGCCATCCGGCTTTAATCCCATAACATTCATGATGCTGGCCTTGTCATTTTTACCGGTCAAAAAAATCACCGGAATTTCCGAGAACTCCGGTTCCCATCGTATCATTTCCAAAACCTGCTTTCCACTTACCACAGGCATTTCATAATCCAATAAAATCAAATCCGGTTTTTTTAAGGTCATGGATTTGATTGCCATGGTACCGGAATTTGCCAAGGTCACCTGATACTTATCCCCTAACCATTCCCGAACACTTCGAAGATATGCTCCGGAATCATCCACAACCAAGATGTTTCTTCGTTCTTCGCCGGAGAAACGGTCCACACACATTCGAATGTTTAGGGACATATCTTTAATATCAATGGGACGAATATAGGATTCCCGCACCGTATGAGGCGGTAATACCGATTGTGCCCTTATTACATCTTCTTTTTGGCCCAGCAAAAAAATCGGTAAATCTTCCTGTAGGGCACATTCTTTAATGGCTTCCAATTTGTTGGCAGCATGTAGGATTTTGTCATCCACAAACAACACCATACCAACGAGTTCACGCTGAGTTGCCGTGAGCAGTTCTTCCTTTTCTGCCACACACTGGTATACTTTAAAGCCATTTTCTGCTAAATTATCCCGAATGGATTCATCAAGGTAATTCTTACCTTCTGTCACGAACAAAATATTGTCACGTCTCATTTCTCTACCCTCTTATCTGCTAAACTCTTTAATCAGCGCAGTCGTTTCGTTAATTACATCTTCCATAGCCACATCTGCTACCAAAGCACGTAACTTTTTCATTCGTTCCTTATATTCCTCAGGTACGGTATACGTATTCAGTTTTTCCATACCGGCATCTGCTCCGTCCAGGTCAAATCCGTCAATGGCATCACGGATTTCTGTTAACGCAGCAACTATTTCCTCATTGGAAACCAGATTCCTTTTTTTCTCCTCTTTTCCAAAGGCATATGGTTTCAGCACTTCCTTGTAATCGGAAAAATGTCGTAGCACCGGAGGCGTTTTATCTTTTAAAATCGCCACCGCGTTTTCATCTCCAAGTTTTTCCAGTTCAAAAAACTCCGAAGACAACTCCATAGCTCCGATTAATCGGGCGGTATTCTTTAAGGCATGTACCTCAATGGTATAGCTTGCAATATCTCCCGACGCCAAATCGTCCTCAATTTTTTTGGACTTCAAGTCAATAATATGATAAAAGTCTCCCAGCATTTCCAACCACCTGGTCTTAGAGCCGGAATACTTCACTCCCTCTTGGGAATCAATTCCTTTGATTTTCGGCAGATTGTTTTCTGTTCGAATTTCAAAGGTGGGTTTGTCTGTTTTTTCGATTAAGTTCTTGGGAAGCCAGCGACGTGTAGCAAAAACAATGTCCATGGGTTTTACCGGCTTTTCCAAAAAGTCATTCATGCCTTCCTCTTTGAAAATCTTTTTCGATTTTTCTAAAACGTTGGCACTCAATGCTATTATAGGCAAATTTTTAAAATATGCATCTTCTTTTTTCCGAAGAATGCGAACAGCTTCCACACCGTCCATCTCCGGCATCATATGGTCCATAAATACTAAATCGTATTTTTCTCTTTCAATCATTTCAACGGCTTCTCTACCGTTTAAGGCCACATCCACATTCATCTTCAAAGGAGCCAAATGACCTTTTGCCACGGTAAGGTTCATTTCATTGTCATCCACAATCAAAACCTTTGCCTTTGGCGCAATAAAATGAAATTCTTCATCTTCTGTGGAAATAGGTTGTACCGGGGTGGCATCCACTACCTTTTGAGGAATGGTGAAAAAGATTTCTGTACCAACACCTTTTTCACTGTGGGCCTGAATACCGCCGGACATCAACTCTACCAAACGCCGGGCAATGGATAATTCCAAACCTGTTCCGTCTGCAGAGGAAGGGAATGCCTTTTCATTTCCCACGAAAGGATCAAACAAATGCTCCACTGTTTTCTCATCGAAGCCTAAACCTGTATCCCTTATAGAGAAAAATAAAACTGCACGGTCACTGTCATCGTGAATATCCACACGAACTTTAAAATAAATCGCACCGCGTAAGGTGAAGCGCACCGCGTTGTTTACCACACTTAAGATAATCTGCTTCAAGCGATTCTTGTCGCCATACAACACACTGGGCAAATCCGGATCCAAATCAACGTATTCTTTGATATCTTTTCCACCGGTACGTACCCGCAACTCTCCGTCAATCTCCGCGAAGAGTTCAATGATGTTGTATTCCTCTTCTTCCAGGGTAATAACCTCGGTTTCCAAATAGGAATAATCCAACAAGTCATTTAAAATTCGCTGTACCGTAATCCCGGATTGCTCAATGTTTTTGATGTAGGTAAGCATCTCCTCATCGGTAAGCTTGTTCTGTAACATTAAATTGGTTAGGCCCACCGATGCATTTAAAGGCGTACGAATCCCGTGATTGAGGTTTCGCATAAAATCCCCCAAACGCTTTTCACTAGTGTCGATCACCTGTTGCAGCCGTAGGTTTTCTTCCCGAAGCTGTTCATTTTCCTGTTGTAAACGTTCCAGTTTTTCCACAGTATTCATATACACAGTCCCCCGTTTTCGTGTATTTGTAAGATTATACCACAAAACGGCGGAAAGAATACATATTTCTTTCGTTTGCAAACACCCATTGCTTTTGAATAATGTAACTCAATACAAAGAGCAAGCAGTCTACAGCAATTTTTGCTGCCATATTAGGAAGCAACATGGATAAAAGACTGACACCTGCAGCGGATAAAAGCATCTGTCCCATAAACAAAGACAAATACTTCACGCCCTCGTAAGATGTCTTTCCCCGACTTTTAAAACTAAAATGCTTATTCATAAAAAAGTTCACGATTCCGGAACAAACTCTTGCGACAACCGTTGCCACGAGGATCTGTTGGCTATGGGGAAAACTAAGAGCTAGAGTCAAAAGATAAAACAACAAAAGATCTACGGAAGCACCGGTTAAAGACGAAATCAAAAACCGTAGCGGTCTTCCGTAAATGCGCAAGGAATCCTGCACCGGGCGAAAATGAGAACAGGCATTGTTGTTCTCATAAACCGTGGTAATGGGAACATAATAAAAAGAAGTTTTTTTCGATGCCTCCACCAAAAAATTCATCTCATATTCATAACGGTCGCCCTCTACATCTAATGCAAACTTCAACATAGATTTGGGGATTCCACGTAATCCCGTTTGGGTATCCGGACAATTCACCCCTGTGATGAACTTAAAATACCGTTTGGTAATTTTGTTTCCCTGTCTGCTTTTAAAGGGCACATTTTCTCCGTCAAAATCCCGTATTCCAAGCACCAATCTTTGTGGATATTTTTCCAAAGCCAACTCTACCTTCATAATATCTTTTATAAGATGCTGTCCATCTGCATCTGCAGTAATAATCGGTCCCTGCCAGTCCTTTTTTGTATCAATAAAGAAAAAGGCCGTACGAAGCGCCTGACCCTTTCCCATATTTTTCAAATGATGCAATACCACAACATCCATTAATTCCACAGACGAAAAAATGGAGCGGTACTCCACTCCACTTCCATCATCCACAACGATAATTTTTTCATACCCCACTTCTTTTAAATCTCCCACGAAGTCTACCAGTTTTCCTTCCGGCTCAAAGGCCGGAATTACAATTATCGTTTCTTTCATAACATATACCTCTTATGCAATCGCACACGCTTCTTCACCAACAGTTGCATATTCATTTCTGGCTTCCAATCTCTCCGCCAAAAGGGTCTCATAACCTTTTCCGTATTTCGAAAAGGATACCTGACGGATGCTCAGTTCCTCCAGTATTGCTACCAATTTCAAATCCATGGCTCCAGCAATTTTTAGTTCCATTAGATACTGGTCTTTTTTTAGAATTTCCCGTCCCGTATTTCCGTATTTCAAATCCAGATGGTCTGTTCTCCAGCGGATATTTTTATCAAAGGTGATGCGAAGTTCCGGGTCTTCGATTCCCGCCATAGCAATTCGATCGTAAGAAATCGCCATCGCCGGTTTTAATCCGGGGTAGCATTTCTTAAAGTAGTCAATCTCTGCGGAAATCTGAGAAGAAGTTTCCAAAGGCACATCCTCATACAAATAATCCTTTGACTCTTTATAAGGTGCGGAGATTCTTCTCTTATAGACAATACCCTTGTACTTTTTCTTAATCTCAATAAAGGAATTGGTTTCATCTGTTGGAATACCGTAACTGCGAAGTCTCAGTTTTTCTTTGTACACCGGCTTTTCAATGGACTCACGAATCAATCGAAAATCCGGAGTATCAAAATAAATATTTAAAATAGAAGTCTCTCCGTAGGCATCGATTGCAGCCATATCTTTGATTTGTTCCATAAAGCCCAAAAACTGCTCTTTGCTTAAAAGGTATTTCATTTCTTTTCTTTTAAATGTATATTTGTTTGCCACTTTGATTTCCTCCTATCCATCTTTCGATAAACACATATTACAAAGGAAACCTTAAACATACTTTAAAATAAAAAATCTTCGAAGAACATCTCTGTCCTCCGAAGATTTTTTTAATTGAATCCCACAAGTTTCTGAGAAAGCTTGTATCCTTTCACCGATAAGTATCTGCCGAATTTTCCAGGAAGATTCATGGAGCCGCCTAGCACTCCGTATCTCAAATGGCGATAGGTCTTTGGATCTTTATCCTTAATATAGCGCCAAAGTTTTTTCACCTTCTTTAAGTTTTCTTCCGTCTTTGAAACGTAACCGATAGCAGAAGAAACAACGGTAATCATCTCTAAATAAGAAAACATGTACTCACGCAAATGTTTTTCTTCAATTTCCCATAAATCATAGGCATCAATCATGAGATAGTTTACTCTCAACTGCTGATCGATACGTTTGATCATGGTTTGCTCATTTACTGACTGACCTTCTCTTCCAATATAGTAACGATAGAAGTTTACATTTAAGTAATAAATCGTCTTTACATAAGGAAGGGGTACGTAAACAAATAAATTATCTACGTAGAATGTATGCTTGGGAAGCTCTAACTTACATTCCCGAAGCATTTGAGTACGATAGGTTACGGAATGCATCAAAATAGAAAATCCTTTGATGTTTCTCTTCATTCCATCCCATCCCACAATTTCGTTTTGCGGGAAGAGCAAGCGATAATGCATGGTACGATGCTGGTCTGTGGAAGGCTTTTCATATACATAGTTGGTCAAAAGCATATCCACGGGAGTTCCTTCCTCCACCAATCGTCTTAAGGTGGCAAGGACTTCCATATAGGCGTCATAATCTACCCAGTCATCGGAATCCACAACTTTATAATACAATCCCGTAGCATTTCGCAAGCCGGTATTTACCGCCTCTCCGTGTCCACCGTTTTCCTGATGAACCGCCTTTACAATATTGGGATATTTTCTTGCATAAGCATCTGCAATTTCTGCAGTTTTATCTGTGGAACCGTCATCAACAATAATGATTTCTACTTCATCTCCACCGGGAAGCAAAGATTCAATACACTTCCCCATATAAGCATAGGAATTATAACAAGGAATTCCAAAGCTAATCAGTTTCATAATTAGTTTCCTCCTAAAAAATCACAATCTCTATTATAGCAAGTTTTTGGAAACTGTCTACAAAAATCCTTTTTTCCCAAGAGGGAGGTTTACATAGGCCGCATAGGTTTCAAAAGCCGCCGGAATCGCGTATTCCATACGGATTTCATCCTTTGAGATCAAAATTCCATTTCCTTCTTTTTCATTCTTCCATCCACGAAAGTCGGAAACTTTCAGTAAATACCCCTTCATACGCCACTCAATATGAGAAAAGATATGTTTCGCCTCCGGAAGGGGTTCCACAAAGACGGGATCCAATCCCTTTTCTCTGGCAAATGCTACCGCATCTTCCCTTTCTACCCAGCCTTCCACGTTTGGAAATTGATATAGCCCTGCCAAAAGGCCCTTACTTGGACGCTTTTCAATCAAAAGATTCTCTCCGTCTACGATCAAAAAAACAGTTTTTTCTTCAATACGCCTTTTTTGCGGTTTGGACTTTACAGGATAGCGATCCGTTGTTCCATGTTTATGGGAAAGGCACATAGACTCCCAGGGGCAACTATGGCAAAGGGGTTCTCCATTGGGTACGCAAACACAGGCGCCGATTTCCATCATAGCCTGATTAAAACTCCCAGGATGGTTCTTTGGCATAAAAGGAAGCAGTTCTTTGGTTACCCGTTTCTTTGTTCCTTCCTTTTTAATGTCCTCATCATCTTCTCGCACCCGACTTAAAATACGAAGCACATTTCCATCCACCGCCGGTACCGGAATCTGAAATGCAATGGAGGCAATGGCCCCCGCTGTGTAGGCACCAATCCCGGGAAGGTTCAAAATCTCCTCGTAATTTTGTGGCATTTGCCCATTGTAAGATTCCATAATGACCTTGGCTGCACGCTGCATATTTCGCACGCGGTTGTAATAGCCCAGACCCTCCCAGAGTTTTAAAAGTTCATCCTCCGGACAATCGGCCAATGCTTCTATGGTGGGAAGGCGATGTAAAAACCGCTCATAATATCCCTTTACCGCCTCCACTCTGGTTTGCTGCAGCATAATCTCTGAAACCCATATATGATAAGGATGATTGTCCCGTCTCCAGGGCAAATCCCTTTTGTTTTTTTCGTACCAGATGACTGCCGGTTCCACCAAAGGGTTTAGTTCAAAGTTTTCCAATTCTCTTTTCTCTCACTTTAGTTCTATAAAATCAATTCACTATAACATAAAAAACTCCGTATTTATACGTTGATGCATAAATACGGAGTCTTCATTGGTGTTGTGTTATATCTTAGAAGTCTGTTAATTCTGCTTTACGCTTTTCAAGGAAGGCACCCATACCTTCTTTTTTATCGTGAGTATCGTTTACTACACCAAAGAGGTTTGCTTCCATTTCAACGGCATTCTTAATATCCATATCATAACCATTGTTGATTGCAGCCTTGGCAACAGCGTTCGCATAGCTTCCCTTGCTGATAATCTTCTTTGCCATAGCATTTGCGGTTTCATACAATTCTTCTGTAGAAACTACCTTGTTTACAAGACCGATTCTGTATGCTTCCTGAGCATCGATGTTGTCACAGGTAAAGATCATTTCTTTCGCACGTCCCATACCTACCAAACGGGCAAGTCTCTGAGTTCCACCAAATCCGGGGATAATTCCCAAACCGGTTTCAGGCTGTCCAAAGATAGCATTTTCAGAAGCGATACGAATATCACATGCCATAGCAATTTCGCATCCGCCACCCAACGCAAATCCGTTTACAGCAGCAATGGTAATCTGACGCATATTCATTAATTTGAAGAAAGGCACGCTGGCTTTGATACCAAATGCTCTTGCTTCAGGAGCGCTGAAGTTTACCATTTCGGAAATATCAGCACCGGCTACAAAAGATTTAAACTGATTGTCCTTCTTGTCAGGACCACCTGTTAAAATTACAACCTTAATATCATCTCTTGCTTCAATCTCAGTCAAGCAAACATCCAACTCTTCCAAAGTCTCGCTGTTTAACGCATTCAATGCAGCGGGACGAGAGATGGTAAGTGTTGCGATTTCATCAGCAACTTCCAGCTTTAAATTGTTAAAGTTTCCCATTTCATAATCCTCCTAACCTACTTTTGAAAATCCACATATGATTTCCACTGTCGTTTTCGTATAAAGCAAATATAGACCATTGTCAAAAATTTGTCAATGGTCTATAAACCTTAAAAATAAAGTGTTTCTATTCTTTTTATTCCAATGTAAATCTGCCTACAATTTCTTCCAAATCATCGGCACAGCTCTTGCATTCATCCACCTTTACTGCCTGGTCGGAAGTTCCTTCCACAATGTCTGTTGTCTTTCCTGCAATATCCGTAACACCGTTGGCCACGTCTTCAATGGTATTGGAAATTCCGTTAATAGAATCTGCAACTTCATCGATATTTAAGTTTAATTCCTCTACGCCACCTTTGATTTGAAGCATACTGGTTTTAAATTCATCGGCGTCTGCCTGATACTGTTCGCTGACACCGGTAAACTGTTCATAATCGGTTAATACATTTTCTGCCAGGAAGTTGTTGGTTTCGCTAAGGCAATCGCTCATCTTTCTAACTGCGGCAATTACCTCGCCTACGATTTCATTAATGTTTCCAACGGTTTCCGAAGTCTGATTAGCAAGGGAACCAATTTCTCCTGCAACAACTGCAAATCCCTTTCCTGCTTCTCCTGCACGGGCTGCCTCAATAGAAGCATTCAAAGCCAAAAGGGAAGTCTGGTCAGAAATATTCATAATAGAATTTGTTAACTCGTTAATCTTATCTACTGACTTGGCATCTTCCAAAGCTTCATCTGCTTTTACCTTAACAGATTCATACATCTCTCTGGTCTTATCTGCTGCCTGCTGGGTAGTGGTGCGAAGCTGGGTAGCACGATTCATAACGTCATCTGAGAATTTTTCGCCCTCTTTTGTCAGAGAATCAATATTCAATGCACTCTTTTGCATGTCATAAATATTGCCTTGAATACTCTGCGTCGTAGCGGATGTTTCTTCCATTGCCGCTGCCATTTCCTCTGTGGTTGCAGAGTTGTCGGAACACTTATTGTTAACATCTCTGGTAGTGTCCATCAAGTCAACCACGTCAGTATTAATCAATGTGGATGCACCGCTGATCTGGTTTACAATCTCACGCAAGCTGCTTCTCATCTGGGAGGTTGCTTTTGCAATCATACCAATTTCGTCTTTTCTCGCTGCAAGAACTGCTCCATACTTAGTATGTGTGAAATCGAAGTTTGCGGTACGATCTAAAATCTCCGCTACCTGTCCCAAAGGACGAAGCAATCTCTTTGTTCCAAAGAAGATTACCACAAGAGCAACGATCACTGCCAAAATAGCCATAAGAATCAACTGGCTGGACAAGGCTGCCACCGGTGCTAAAATCTCATCATAATCACCGGTTACAATCACCATGTTTCCACCGGCGGTAAAAGCGTAACCTGCAAATTTTTTGGCACCGTTAAAGGTATAAATAATGGAACCACTTCCAATTGATTCCGGAGTTTCACCTTTTGCCAAGCGTTCTACCAAACCTTTTACTGCGGCATTTTCCACAGGCTGTCCCACTTTCTCCACTGTAGGATGGTACAACATGGTTCCATCTGCACTTACCATATAGGTATAAGAGCTTTCCACGCCCTCCAACATTACACCTTCCAATGCTGTAGCAAAGGTTCCTGCAGCTCCGGCAGGATCTTCCTTTACCATTTTAGTAGCAATATAATTTTCCGCATCCGTTCCACTAAAAGTAGCACCGTCGCTCTGTGCCATGCCCTGAGCCTGTCCTTCCATTAAAGCATCCAAAGAAGTTGCTGCGGTTTCTGCCATGTTCTGCGTATATTTCGCATACGTATTTTCCAGCGTACTTTTTGAAAAAACAATGGCTGCCACAACCAAAGCAATAATAATCGCTCCGCCTGTTGCACCAATTAATAATACGATTTTTGTGCTTAGGGAATTTAAAAATGATATTTTTCCTGATTTGTTCTGATTTTCCAAGATCGACTCCTCCTTTTCATAACCCTTTGCTCATTTTACTCCTTCGCTTTTTTATATTCAACAAAATACATATATTTTGTTCAATTTTTCCACAGATATCTCATCTTGTTTCCTAATTACCATTCATAGTCTATTTCCCTCCCCCCTTGGGGTTGCCCCTCCCTCCCCCTGCTTTGTCTGCGGCTGAAGAAACTCTAGATGCTTTACTCCCCTCTTTTATTCTTTTTTTTTTGTACAATACTTTACA